>Ga0114923_10002173_pt1 | contig 13364 bp, 13 predicted proteins | sample SumtaG_FD_89578 | JGI IMG/M metagenome (GOLD analysis project Ga0114923, IMG submission 89578) | Deep subsurface microbial communities from Indian Ocean to uncover new lineages of life (NeLLi) - Sumatra_00157 metaG | ecosystem: Environmental > Aquatic > Marine > Oceanic > Sediment | place: near... | reverse complement strand
GCTCGGAAATGGCAAGGGTTATTGTCGATAACGTACCATCCGAATTCGAAGAGACTGCTCAGCAGGCCGCTGACGAATGCCCCGTCGAAGCTATCGTCATCGAATAAATCAGCCAGACAACTCGCCGCTTCGTTCACAGGCTCGCTTGATGGCCGATTCTACCAATGAATTGAATTTGCCCTCCGAGAAAATCTTAAGTGCAGCTTCCGTAGTACCGCCCGGCGAGGTCACTTTCCGCCTAAGCTCCGCCGGCCCCTCGCCTTTTTTCTCCCCCTCTACCGCAAGCAAAGCCGCGCCTTTGGCAGTCTGTAAAACCAATTCTTTAGCTGCCGCTTCATCCAGCCCCAACTTAACCGCGGCACTTATCATCTGCTCCATCAAAAGAAAATAATACGCAGGCCCGCTCCCCGACACCGCCGTCACCGCGTCTATCAATCCCTCATCATCAACAACAACCGCCTTACCCACCGCCGAAAAAATTGACACCGCCTCCTCGAGTCTCGCCTTCGCCTTTTCGTTGGCAAATAGTGCGCTCGCGCCTTCACCAATCAAAGCTGGTGTATTCGGCATAACACGTATTATCGCCGCCTCCCCAAGCTTCGCCCCAATGTCCGCAACCTTCACCCCAGCCGCAATCGATATAACAAGCGCATCCGGTTTCAATGATGACTTTACGCTCTCAAGCGCCTCTGCCATATTCTGAGGCTTCACACTCAAAACCACAACATCCGCCTCCCCGGCCAGCTCGCTGTTCCCTGCCGACTTCTGAACACCGTACTCGCCCGCCAGATAATCGCACCTCTCCGCCCGAATATCACTCACGTAAATATCCCCAGCCTTATATACCCCAGCAGACGTAATGCCCCGTATAAGGGCCTCCGCCATATTGCCCCCGCCAACAAATCCTATCGTTCCCACTTCTTTCTCCTTGATAAAAACAGCCTCTGTTCTATAATCTCAGGATAAATTCTCTTGCCATAAATATAAAACCAGTGGGAGACAATAGCAATGCAAAAACAAACCGAATATCAGCAGGCCGTAAAAACAAAATACCCCGAACAACTCGTTATCGCCATAGCAAAAGACAAAAACGGCAAGGCAAACCCCATTACGCTCGGCTGGACCATGATTGCCTCCGGCTCTCCCCCCATGATGGCTATCGCCGTCGCAGCCACCCATTATTCCACTGAGGCCATCCGCCATTCGAAATGCTTCTGCTTAGCCTATCCGTCCGCCGATATGGCCGATGACGCACTCTTCTTCGGCTCAAGGTCAGGCCGTGACACCGACAAATTCGCCGATTCTGATTGCAAAACCCAGCCCGCCGAAAAAATCGACTCACTTCTGCTCTCTGACGCCGTCGCCAATTTCGAATGCACCCTCGAATCCCAAACCGAGGTCGGCGACCACGTAATCTTCGTCGGCAGGGTGGTTGCCTCCCACATCAACACCGAACCCAAAAAACGCCTCTACACCATCGGCCCAAACCACAAACTCGGCCCTGCGTCATGCCCGTCCTGAGCTTGCCGAAGGGCCTGCCCTGAGCTTGTCGAAGGGAAAAACCGACGCTTACGGTTAATGCTTAGCCACCGAGCTACGACTCGCCGGTGCCTCTATTTTCGTTGCTCATATTGCCAAACGTGTTTGCAACTGGAATGTGGATTGCAGAAGCGCAAGCTGTAATTTAGATATTCAGGAGAACCTTTAGGGCGTTACCAACCTTTTTAAGAAGCTTATTGTCGGCGTATCCTAATCTCCTTTTAACCAACTTCTGTTCTAAAGTGATAATTTTTGATATCCTAAAAGTCGAAGCGGTGCTTAAGCCTGTCGCCTTAAAATTTGAATCAGTTTTATTCAATCTAAAATCGAACAGGCCTTTATAAATTTTTGAAGTTATAAACAGGAAAACTGCATCATTGTTTTTTTGATTAAACGAGTCATCAGAAAGGACAAGTGCCGGGCGAACCTTTATGGTGCTTAAATCGGTCCAAGGGAAAGGCAACAAAACAATATCACCCCGCTTTACGCTCATACAGGTTCACCATCGTCAAGGCAGTATATGTCTTCTTCGGGTTCATTAAGAAAATCAAATGTTGGACTCTGTGCGGCGTAATTTATGATTTCTTGATCTGTTGCTTCAACTGTATATTTCCATTGAATATATCCTGATGGAGCAGGTTGACATATAGAGAAATCATAATAAGTTTCCTGTATCATTGGAAATGAAATTAATGTTCTTATTTGTTCTTGCATACTATTAACCTTTTGTTTCTTTTGTATGTGGGTTTTGTTGTTGAATTTGGCTTACTATAAATTTACGTGCTCCTGCTAAGGTCCCGTTGCATATAACTTCAAAATGATAAAAACCTGGTTTTTCAAATTGAATACCTCCCCATTGAAGATTTAATTCCAGCACTTGCAGAGGGGTCATAAATTTAATACCTCCCTCCATTCCAACAATAATATGATTGTCTTCTTCCCTTACCAACTGGATATTCAATTTATATGAACCGTGGCCATTAGTTAAAGCAATATAAACATGCATCGACGGATGTGTAGCCGGAAACGTGATTGCATTTATGGCACTAAACAAACCAATTAGTGAAACCTTTTTTGTTGGCTCGTCTCTAATGATAGTATCACAAACGTTTATAGACAAAACAACTGGGTTGGGTTGTCTGGTTGATTTTCTCTTAGCTTTTGTTTTTTTAGCCAACTTTATGTTCCTCCTTTTCTTAAGAATTATATTAGAAATTTCACAAAACACAAGACCAACAAAGCAAACCTATTCTTATTTTACAAAAAATCTAAAAAAAAGGAAGTGTTAAATTGGCAAAGTATTATTTGGATAGATTGAATAAATCGCCCTGAAAAACCGTCAAGTTTAACGCTATGTCAATTTTTTACTGCAATCCTTGTTTTTTAGCTAAAAACCACGGTGATATTTTGTCAATTTTTGGCCGTTTTTTTTCGCCCCTTTTGTACCTCTTCGTAGCTATCCTCTCTAAAAAAAAGACCCTTCTTTACTCTACTAACTTTCTTTTAATTCCTACCTTCAAATTTGAACTGGCGGCCTTATTGCATATACCCGGTGGATATGCCTCCAATATTTAGTTGTTACGACCTCAAGTTCCTCCCAATCATGTTTCTTGTGTGCAAAATAACCACCTAAAAATGCTGTCCATGTAGTAGAAATAACTAACCTTAACCTTAGAATTCCAAATCTTTTTAGATGTTCCCTAAACAAATTGTATGCCACCAGCAAAGGTCTCCCATGGCGTGCCGCCTTATGCCAGTCCATTTTGTACTTAAGAGAACCCGTCTCCAAGTGCAAGTATTTATTCGCTCGAGTAAAATTCTCCACCATATCAGCGTAAGCTTTTCTTTCCTTTTCAAGATCATTTTTCTCTTGAGCTTCTACTGCCCGATCTGTATCCTGATAAGCACGTAAAATAAATTCTGACGCTTTCCTAGCACATTCTTGTCTGTAACCCAGTGCAACTAGCATTTTCTGAGCGTTTTGCTGTAGATCACCCCACTTTTGTAAATCGTGCAAGCGAAACATTTCCCTATGGTGCCATGCGACAACTTTGGGGTTGAAATGATTCCCATCAAAAACACAGAAAGTTTCCTTACCACAATGTTTTAGGGCTCGCTTCACGGTTCCAATTAATGTCTCAGTATTCATACCGCTTTCAAGCTCTCCCAAAAGCCTTTAACATTAATAAAAATACGTATAATTAAGGCAATTGGCCAAGTAAAAATAAATAACCATGTTCCAAATGTCATGAGCTTAATAACCCGTAGAAAGAGTCCAACATCAACCGGTTGAAGTCCCAAAGAACACGCCACAACTTTAATTTGTTCTCCTCTAATAATAGCATCTTTTTCCCCATAATGCATACCCATCAAAAAAAGTACTGATACAAATGTAGCAAAAAGTGTTAAGCCAATCAATACCCAAGCTGAACCTCTTTTTTCTGGCTGTTGCAGATCGCTTTTATCCCTCCAATTTTCCCATATTACCTTGGCGCAACCACCCATAACAATGAGATAAATTGAAAGCGTTTGCAAGAACACTGAAAAATAACTCCTGTGAACCTCTAACAACTCTCTGTATTGTGTCATAAGACAATTTTGTAAATTGTGGCTTGAAAGATCTCCTTTCTTTTTTCCCTCACACTCGTCTTTTGTTAAGCCCGCCTGAACTTTTCCCTGTTTTTCGTTTATATCTTTCTCTTTCACTCTTATTGGACAACCGACATAAACCAAGGACATATAAAGCAGCAGAATCATAAGTATCAACTTGTTACTTGTCACTTGCATATATCACTCCACCAAAAAAATTTACTCTTCACAACCTCAAAGCAGATGAAACAAACTACCAAAAACCAACCACAAATCAAAAACACCTACTGAAAATTCCTCAACTTTAAAACTCCAAAGAAAACTTCTTTAGTCACAGAAGTTCAGAGTGTCTATGATTATTACCATAATAGCTTGATACCTAACACCAAAACAATAAAACAGGCAATCCATAGCACAACGGGCCCAGAAGCGCCGCGAAACTTGAAACCTATACCTTCAAACTCAATCTTCCCAGAAGTAATTTGCAGAACTGAGACAAGCAAGAACGCGGCCACTGCTGCAATCGGCAATCCTACCACAGCCTGAGTATGTTCTTTCGCTATATCAACCCACTGCTTGTCAGTCCAAAAACTGTACACAAGGACGCAAAAGAACGAACAAGTAAATATTACTCCGACGACCATGACACTGAGGAGACACAGCTTTACGATAAAAGACCTCGGGGACAATTCACTTTCTTTCTCAGGCAAACAATTTTTATCCATCTTACATTCCCTGTCACTCTAGTTTATATGGTTTCCGCACACTTTTTTATTCCGTCAAACAACTCCGTATTCTTCGTGTCCTCTGTGGCTAAATATTCTTTTATCAAATTCAACAACATGCTAAGTACAAAAGAGTTTCCCGGACCGCCGTCCGCTCTACGTGACATCATAACCAACTTCCCACACCCCGTCAACAAATTCCGGCCATCAACCAAATTACCTATCTTAACCCCAGAACCCTGACCCCTGACTTTCACATTTTCCTATATGACTAAGTGTCCAATTACTGACCCCGCATGTAACAACCGCCCAAAAACCGCCCTAAATTGTCAAAGAAATCGCAAAAAATACGAATTTTTACCAAAAAATGACAAAAAGTGCGCGCTTTTTACAAAAAAATACAAAAAAATCACAAAAAATACACCTTTTTCTGCCGCATTCGCGCCCCAAATCCACCACTTTGCGTCAAATCAGAAAAACCCAATCCCCCGGACAATCATCCCGTCAGAAGCTCGAACTCCTCGATACTAAGCGAATGCCTCAATTTCTGCAGCGCAATCAGCTCAATCTGCCGTATCCTCTCCTTACTCAGCCCCAGGTCCTGCCCAATCTGCTGCAGCGTCTTTTTCTTCTTCTTTATCAAAGACCCCACCAAACCGAAATGATTTATAATTATATACTGCTCCCGCTCATTAAGATTATTTTTTATTACCTCTACCAGGCTCTGCCTCGCCTGTTCCACCGCCACCACGCCGGCGCCTCCTTCTGTCCTCAAATCATGTTGAACATTAGTCAGCGAAACCGCCCTTGCCTTGTCCGGCCGGCCCGCTTCTGCCGGTATCTTACGGGCATAGTCCTTCGCTATCGCCCACGATGCATACGTCCCAAACCGAAAACCCCTCGTATAATCAAACTTCTCCACCGCACGCATCAGCGAAACATTCCCCTCACTAACCAAATCCAGCAGGGCCGCTCCACCAGTAGTATGCTTACTCGCGATACTCATAACAAGCCGCAAATTAGACTCGATTATCATCTTCTTTATGGTCTCCGCTTCCGCCAGGCATCTTTCTATCTTTTTCACTCGGCTGCTCAAAGCCTGCGATGGCTTCATACCTGCTCTGCTTACACACACAAGATATTTCAAATAGTTGTATCTGCGGAAAAGTTCAACCTCACGCTCCCTCGTCAACAGAGGCGCCTCCTTGGATACCCGAAGGTACTCATCCAGCGACCCCTTGGCAAACTCCAGCCGCTTACCACGCTTGCCGGCAAGCCGTTTATCAAGAATCTTTTCCTCGGCTTCGCCTTCAAGAAATTCATCACTGCTGATAAACTCTATTCTTTTCGCAAGAAGCGCCCGCGCCCTTCGACTGTTTATTATCCTGTATACCGAACTCTTGCTCCGCCAGTACCTCTCCATCAACTCTTCAATGCTAAAGCCCTGTTTAAACAGCCTGTAAATCTCCGCTGCCGCCGCCGGACTAACCACTCCGGGCGGTTTGTTAAATATAGATTTATCAGGATTGTTTTTTTCGTAGCTCAATATCGTATATCGAACAGTCTCATGAACCCGGCCCAACTCCTCCGATATCTTCTCGATAATCTGGTGCCGGCTAACACCCTTGCCCGCAAGTACTCTGGCACGCTTTATTATCCGCTCCCGGTCTTTAGCCGTCAGCTGATTAAAGTTTTTGGCCTTGGAAACAAGCTCTGGGTTATTACGCACAAACTTCTCTACCATCGATTCCGAAAAGCCCAGACGTTTCTTGCCGTCCTCAAAAATAAACTTCCGGCCTACCAGTTCCTGCTTCCGCCAGCGCGATATCGTCCTCGTGGAAACACCAAACTCCCTCGCCAGTTCCTCGACTGTATAAATCTTCTCTCCCTGCTCCGAAACCGGCTCAGCCACCTGCCCGCTCAGCTTCGAAATGAAAACCTGAAGGTCCTCTACCAGCTCCGCACCCTTTATCAAGGGCAACTCCGGCAGCTTCTTAGGCGCATAGCCCGTTATATGGTACAAAACAAACTCGAAAGGATATTCCTTGTCCCCTTCGATAAGACCAAGCAGCTTCTCTGCAAAATCCAGTTCCTTCTTACGCTGCTTTGCAGGCGTAAAGCGAAGTTGAAGGTACAATTGAGACAAATTATGGTTCTTTATGCCTCTCATAACCCAAAAATAGCCCTATCTTGTCAAGCTCTATCTGTACATTTTCCCAAATAACCAAGTGTCCATTTTAACCGATCAAGCGCAAAAAAAACAGCGTTTTTCAACGCTGTTTTGTTTTTATCTCATTAGTTATAAACTTATCGCTGGCAAACCCAGCTTAAACAGTTTCAAATAAAGCTTACGCTACCAGGCTCTTGGCCAAATCAACCGCCGATGCCGCATCCGCCGAATAACCGTCCGCTCCAATCTTGTCCGCGTAACCCTGGGTCACCGGAGCCCCGCCTATCATTATCTTAGCGCCGATTCCCGCCTCTTTCAACGCCTTGACTGCCTTTTCCATCCCTGGCATCGTCGTCGTCAAAAGCGCGCTCATTCCAATAAGGTTCGCTCCAGAAGCCTTGGCCTGCTCAACGAACTTTTCCACAGGTATATCCACTCCAAGGTCGATTACTTCAAATCCCGCCCCCTTGAGCATCATCGCAACAAGGTTCTTGCCTATATCATGCAAATCTCCCTGGACCGTACCAATTAAAAGCTTACCTATAGGCTCAACACCTGCTTTGGCAAGTTCCGGCTCAAGAATTTCCATCGCCATCTTCATCGCACGCGCCGCTATCAGAACCTCAGGTATATAAACCTCATTCTTCTTAAACCGGCCGCCGATAACATCCATCCCCGCAATCAGGCCCTCATTCAGTACCTTTTCCGCCTCTACTCCCTCACCAAGAGCTGATTTGGTAATCTCGACCGCCGAATTCTGGTCACCCTTAATAATCGCATCTGCCAATGCCTTCAAATCTGCCATTTCTTCACCTCAATAAAACAAATGTGACATAACTTAAACTTACCTGATAAAGCGAAAATTAGACATTATTCTCTCTTGCAAGGCAAGGTCTAAATTTGATTTTTTCTCCGCAGTGTCCGCTTTCAACAAAATAAACACACAAAAAAGCAAGATATTACAATTTGAAAAAAGAACGAAAAGCGGTTATAATTAAAGTTTCGATCGCCCTTGAAGGGGGCTGGGTAAACCGCCCCATATCAGAAAACAGAAGTTTCTGAAAGATACTTTATGAGCGACTATATAGTCCTGGTAAAACAGGTTCCGGACGTAACGCAAATTACCGACAACGCTTTCGACCCCGAATCCGGTACGCTCATAAGAAGCCGACTGGCAAGCGTAATAAACGAACTCGATGCACAGGCGCTGGCCTTCGCAAACAAAATGAAAGCCGACAGCGATGATAAGGACGCCAAAATCATCGCCCTGACCATGGGGCCGCCCATGGCCGAAGAGGTCCTCAGATATTGCCTCAGTCGTTGTGCGGATATGACTATACTGCTTACCGACAGGGCACTCGGAGGAGCTGATACCGTCGCCACTGCAAACCCGCTGGCGTTCGCCATAAAAAAAATCGTCACAGACATACTTAAAACCGACAACGACTATTACGTAATAAGCGGAATGCAGTCCGTTGATGGCGACACCGCACAGGTGCCTCCGCAAATCGCCGAACACCTCAACCTGCCCTGCATTGCTTATGTCACCGATGCCGAATACAAAAACAACCGCTTTGAATTTACACGCATCATAAGCGGAGGCAGCCAGACGGTCGCTCCAAAAAAACTGCCCGCCGTGATAACTGTCGCAAAATACGAGTATCCTCTCTTCGCAACATTTGCCGCAGCCAGAAAAGCAAATAAAATGAAGGTCATCCAGTGGGCAAGTGCCAATGTAAAAGCTACTCACATCGGCGCAAAAGGCTCAAAAACACGTGTCATAAGAGTCTTTCCCCCCGGAAAAAGCACCAGGAAATGCCGGCAAATCGACGACGTCCGGACCCTGGCAAAGTTGATTCTCCAAAGCGCCAAAAGCACCGACGAGCAGGCCTCACAGGACACAAGCGAACAAAAAACCCGTTACATCCTGCCTTCAAAACGTGATGACAAGCTTGACAGAAGTTTCGAGGGCACGAAAAAGGAAAACGAAGATTTCAAGATTCTTTCCGATACACTCAGGAATCTGTCAATAACCGACACCAAACAAATCGACGATACCGCTCGACAGACTATTCTTGATGCCGCCGGCGAACATTTCCACAAAAGAGCATTGGAAGACATGATAAACGGTCTGACCCTTACAAAACCCGCTCACAATGGAGACGTCTGGGTCGTCGCCGAACTCAGTAACAACGCAATACACCCGGCCAGCTTCGAACTCATCGGCAAAGCGCGTGAACTCGCAGGCTCTCTGGAAGTAAACGTCGGCGTCGCTGTACCAGGATATAACGTCCAACATATGGCAAAAGACCTCATCGCCGCAGGCGCCGATAGCATCTATATCATAGATGACGAACTCCTCGCACAATTTGACCCCACCGCATATAGAAAGGCTGTCGCCGATTGCATAAGCACACATTGGCCGCAAATCGTACTCTTCGCCGCTACTCCTCAGGGAAGGATGCTCGCACCGATGGTCTCATACAGAATCGAGTGTGGCCTCACCGCCGACTGCACAGGTCTCGACATCCGAGACAGCTCCAGAAAAGGTCAAATCGCTATCCTGCTCCAGACAAGACCCGCTCTCGGCGGCAACGTTATGGCAACAATCTGCACAAAAAATTCAAACTCGCAAATGGCAACCGCAAGGCCCGGGGTCATGAAAAGACTGCCGCCGGATTCCTCCAGAACCGGAAAAATCATTAAACACAAAGTGCAACTATCGCCCGATGACATAAGCCTCGAAATTATTAAAACCGAATTCGGTTCCGGTGACGTGAATTTTAACACAGAGGCTATCGTCAGCGGCGGAAAAGGAATGCAAAGCAGAGACAATTACGAACGCCTTGTCGGCTCGCTCTGCAACACACTGACCAAAAAAACAAATGTCCAGGCCGAAAGAGGAGCTTCCCGCGCCGCCGTCGAGCAGGGCTTCGTTGAACGAATTCGTCAGGTGGGACAGACCGGTACCGCTATCGGACCGAAATTATACATCGCTCTGGGAATCTCCGGGGCAATTCAGCACATGATCGGCGTCGCAAACACACAAACTATCGTCGCTATAAACAGCGACCCCAACGCGCCCATATTCAAACAGTGCGATTATTACATCGTCGGAAATGTCGACGAAAAAGTGCCGCAACTGATTCAGGCATTGGAGAAAATATAAAATTGTCGGATAACAAAAACTACAACAAGCTGCAGGTTCTAATAGTCGGAGCAGGGCCGGCAGGACTCGCCGCTGCTATACAGCTAAAGGGCGAAAATCCGCAACTCGAAATCTGTGTAATAGAAAAGGCCGCCGACCTCGGAAACCACAACCTCTCCGGTGCCGTCCTCGAACCGCAACCTCTACATACCCTGCTCAACTCCGCCGTACCCGACTGGCAGGACTCCGACCAGGCGAAAGATGTACTCGCCGCTAAAATTAAAAAAGACAACGTCATGTTCTTCCTGGGAAAAAGCTTTTCATTCAACATCTTCTTCGCCATCAAACTTGCCAAAATCTTCGGCCTCGGCTTCGGCCAGATGCTCCACGTCGGTGACTACTCCATTTCGATAAGCAAACTCACCAAATGGATGGGCCGGATTGCAAAAGACCTTGGCGCAGAAGTCCTCACGGGATTCGCCGCCGAAGACATCATTCTCGATAAAGCAAACAAAAAAGTCACAGCCGTAAAACTCGTCGACCAGGGCCGTAACAAAGAAGGCCAAAAACAGCCCAACTTCATCGAAGGCCAAATCATAGAAGCAGACTTCGTTATACTCGCCGAAGGATGCGATGGCCTGCTGACAGAAAAGTTCGTCGAAAAAGCACAACTAAAAAGACAGGCTAACCAACTTTATTCTCTCGGCGTCAAAGAACTCATAAAGGTAAGCTCCGAACAATACGAAAAGTTCACCTCCGCCCGCGTCGTCCACGCCATGGGATATCCAATTTGGACTCCCGTTATTGGCCCGGGAATGTTCGGCGGAGGCATAGTCTACGCCGGCGTACAGGAGCACCTCTCCGTTGGTATGATTGTCGGTCTCGACTGGAAATACTACGACTTCAACCCGCAGGACGCACTGACAAGGTTCAAGGAACACAAATTCGTCAAAAAATTCATCGAAGGCGGCACTGTTGTCGAAGCCGGTGCAAAAATGATTCCTGAAGGTGGCTTCCACGCCATTCCAAGAGACCCAAAAACCGGCTCTATCGGAAAAGGAAATTGTCTCATAACCGGCGACAGCGCAGGCTTTGTAAACATGCTCAAAATAAAAGGACTACACAACGCAATTGATTCCGGCATCCAGGCCGCAAAAGCTATCGCACAAACTCTCGATAAACCTCAAGCCGCCGCTGCTAAATACACCGAGTTGATTGAAAGCTCGAATATACATAAAGAAATGCTCTCTGCTAAAAACTTCCGCCAGACTGTCGCAAAGTTCGGCCCCCTACAGGGTATGCCCCTATCGGTCCTCGGTTCACTACTGCCTGAATTCAACAGCGAAAACGACTACGAGGCAATGACTCAGACCCCTTACAGACTAAAACCCAACCAGCAGTTCGACAAGGACACCTTTACCGCTGTTGCCGCAACCGAACACCGCGAGGAACAGCCCTCACATCTCAAAATCACAGACCCCGATATTTGTAAGACAAAATGCACACCCCGATTCAACAGCCCCTGCATTACTTTTTGCCCCGCGGGCGTATATGAAACCATACAGGACGCGGTAAAGCCGGCTAATCCCTCAAACTGCCTCCACTGCAAAACCTGCCAGCGAAAATGCCCCTTCGACAATATAAGGTGGACAGTACCAGAAGGCTCCGGCGGACCTCGATACAAACGAATGTAGAACCTCCATAAAAAAAAACACCAATGCCCACCCATTGATGGCTCTACCACTTAGTACCTACAGAATAAAATATTTGAATAATCAAACTGGAAAAATCATTTCTCCTGTCTCGTCAACGAAGACACGTAAGGCCTGACCTTACAGCTTTGCGCCTCAATCGTTACATCCGCTCCTTTAAGCCCCTTCGCCTCGGCCTTTAACACAATAGGCCCGGATTCAAAACTCGACTGAACATAAACCATCAAAAGACCGTTAAAAACAGGATGTGTCGTCTGATTCTCTGGTATGTGGTCCGCAGGGTCTCCGTTGCAAACACCGATAATCTTACCCCCGCTCACACTCAACTCAATCTCGTTGTTCGCAGTCGGAACCATCCTTCCCTTACCATCAACGATTCTCAACGTCACCTGAGAAATATCGTGATTGTCCGCTTTTATCTTCTGCCGATCAGGTTCCAGCCTGATTGCCGCCGACTCACCTGTAGTCTCTCGCCTGCTCGTCGCAACAACCTTCCCACCGTTGTAACCCTTCACCTCAATATACCCGGGTTCGTATTTCACCTTCCACTCTAAATGCGAGTTCCGCTCCATCTTTGCCTTGCCGAGACTTTTGCCGTTCACAATCAGTTCGACCTCCTCACAGTTGCTGTAACAACATACTCTGATTTCCTTCCCTTCTTTGCCCGCCCAGTTCCAGTGGGGAAAAACATGCACCACCACTTCATTTGTCCACCAGCTCTTGAAATAATAAAAAGGGTCTTTCTCAAAACCGCACCGGTCAACTATCCCCCACTGCGTATGCAGTATCGGCCAAATCTCCTCACTCGGCAGGCTCTTGCAGTCGTCCATCCATGCCAAAGGCTCACCGGCATAGTCAAAGCCCGTCCATATAAACGTGCCTGCCATCCAGCGATTTTCAACACACCACCGCCACATCTTCTCCGCCGGGTTGCCCCAGCACGCTGGATTCTCATCGTAGTTGCTGAACCGACCCGCTGCATCATTCTCATAAACTCCTCGTGCTGTCGAATGACAGCACGACTCGGTCAGTACCCATGACCTCGAAGGATATTTCTCGTGAAGTTCCTCCAGCTCCTTCCTGATGTAATTGCAGCCCACTACGTCCAGTTCCTTCGCTGCCTTACCATCGAGGGCCTCTGCTATTGCCATCGTCACCGGACGAGACGGGTCAAGCTCACGCACCAATCGCTTCATACTCTTGATAACTCGCAACCCCCTTTCACCTTTCTCGAGCGCCTTCTCTTCATTCGCCAAAGACCATAAAATCACGCTTGGATGATTACGGTCTCGACGCACTATACTTCTTAACTGCTCCAGCCGCTCACCAGTGCTGCCAGGTGCTCGTGTCTCATCTATTACCAGCATCCCCAGACGGTCCGCTGCATCCAATGCCTCCGGCGCCACCGGGTTGTGAGCACACCTAAATGCATTCGCCCCCATCTCTTTCATCTTCTTTATACGAAAATCGTGCAGAACATC
>Ga0114923_10002172_pt1 | contig 13365 bp, 13 predicted proteins | sample SumtaG_FD_89578 | JGI IMG/M metagenome (GOLD analysis project Ga0114923, IMG submission 89578) | Deep subsurface microbial communities from Indian Ocean to uncover new lineages of life (NeLLi) - Sumatra_00157 metaG | ecosystem: Environmental > Aquatic > Marine > Oceanic > Sediment | place: near... | reverse complement strand
GAAGACCGGTATGCCCGAGACCGAAGTGGTTGCCGAGATCGAACGATACATGGTCCAGCCGGGCAAGGCATGTGCCTACAAGGTGGGTATGATCAAGTTTCTTGAGATGCGTGAGCGGGCACAGCGTGAACTGGGTGAGACCTTTGACATCAGGAACTTTCACGACGTCTTGCTGAAAAACGGCAGCGTGCCGCTGGACATCCTTGAACAGATCGTTGGCGATTATATCGCCAGTAAAAAGAATACACAATGAGGCAGTAGGCTTTGCCGGCGAGATCCTTGAATTCTGCCGTGCTCAAATGGTCTGATGCTGAAAGCATAAAAACTAAGACAAAAATTTAACCATAGAAAACAGGTTTCTGGTCGATGTGGATGTACTCGATACTTGGGGCTACGAGAACCGGCGCAGTAGTGACACCGTCCACTACTACCAGCGAACGCTCCACCATGGTGACTATGAGACCATCTGCTTTATTTCATTAGGCGTTTCGAGTCTTCCCCTCCTATTGTTCCTCTGGGCAAAACTCCAGTAATCCTTGATAAACCTCCTGATTCATTTCAGCACTGTTTCCGGTTTTGCCAGGGTAAATGGGAGTGTTGTAAAGGACGTTCATAGCAGCCCCCGGTTCCGCAATCGTTGCTCGCCCCACTCTCGCCTGTCCGCCGGCGGAGCAACAATACTCACATCCGGCTTCCTCTCCAGATGCCTCGCATCACTCTCGCAGGTGGTAATGCACAGGCCACAGCCAATGCACGAGCTCTCGTCCACCTCCGCTACCCCGTCCACCAAAGTGATGGCGTTGACCTGACAGCGGCCTGCGCACACGCCGCAACCCGTACACACCTCTGGATCCACCACGGCCAGGTAGTTTGCCTTGGCCACCGAACTCTCGATGCCGAACTCGGTGATCCCCCGCAGGATGCCGCAACAGCACCCGCAGCAGTTGCATACGTAGTAGACCCCTTGGGCCACATTCGCCACGGTATGCACGAGGCCCTCCTCCTCTGCGCGACGCAGAGCATCGAGGGCTTGCTCTTTGGTGATGGAGTGCGGTCCTGGGGGCCGCTTCACGGGGATGAAGATCATACACATATCGAGAGGGAAGTTGCATTTCCGCTTATCCAGGAGCTCCTGCTGCTTTCGACAGATACAATCGCGCAGCTCGAAGTATTCCGAATGTTCGATCAGCGGTACGATCTCGTCGTAGGGCAGGATGTACTCGTGCTTCACGGCATCCTGGGCGGGAACCACCCGGTGCAGAGCAGGCGAATACTTCATGATCCCCGCACCACCGCCCTCGGCCCAGTAGTGCTCAAACAGATGAGCGAGGTCATGATCCATGGTCTCCCACTGCTCCTCGTAGAAGCCTACGACTAAGGGCATGAGAGCAAACTTCCGGGCCGGCTTGACTCCGGTCTTGTCGAACGCAGCCTCTATAATACCCTTCTTGTACATGGCCTTGAGTATTCTCTTGGCCACCTTCGCTTCGAGCCCCGCTCGCCCCGCGATCGCCTCCACAGTTTCCGTCTCAGCAGCGAGATGCGCTGCGAGTTCAGCCTCCTCCGGCTCGAAGAGCCTCTGGAGGATGGCGATCTCCACGCGGGTTTCTGTCCTGGGAAACCCCCCGGGCAGCCGGTCCAAGGCCCCGGCCAGCTCTTTGTAGGCTTGATCTGTCATGATCACCTCCTCTGTGACCTATTACCTTTTCGAAAAAAAGGCTTAATCTTGTCTCTCTGGATAACTGTATTGATTATTATAAGACTTTTTGCAACACCGAGCCGTATTCTTTCGCTGCCATGATAGCATAATAATCTCTTTAAATTTCTTGGATTACCCGGATATGCCAGAGATAATAGTCTGAAACCTCTATTTCTCTGAGGTTCACACTTCATACTTATCAGAAACTGTCAAGATTTAGGACAATTCCATTACCGGCTGTAATTTTTCACCCACACGCCTGGCCCGCCAGAGTGATGAAAGACTATGGAAAAGAGTAAAAGACAGTTTTGTATCCATCTACACTTTACTGCCGCAGATTACTGTGGCAGGCGATTCAGAGCTATAGTCGGCTTCGGAGAAATCTCCAAAAAGATCAATCTCCTTAAAACCGGCCCACTCAACCATGGACTTAAGTTTCCTGCTTTTAATGGGTAAAAGAGGTATGGAGTTTATTAAACTCTCTTCCTTATTACCCCTTTGGATTTTAAGCTCAGAGACAAAGTTTATAATGCTATGTGGTCCGGCCGAATATTCATATTGGCGAATAAAAGTTATCCCAACCTTCTCACGAACTATTTCAGGAAGGTTTTTAATCCTATTTTTTAAGAGCCGGTCAAAGTTGACAATCTGTACTATCAGCTTTCCACCCTGCTTGAGAATTGCCAGGCAATCGACCAGCAGCCGGATTATATCCTGCTTATTGGTAAGGTGAGCCAGTGAGTTGCCAATGCACAATACCAGGTCATACTCATCTTCAGCGCAAACTTCCCGAAGGCGGCGCATATCCCCCACCTCAAACCGGCACCTCTTATCCCTTACTTTTGCTCTGGCTAAATCTATCATCTGCTCATCAAGATCGACTCCGGTTACCTTCCAGCCCAAATGCGCCAGGGCAAGTGAATAATTACCAGTACCGCAGGCTAAATCCAGGATTGATGAGTGTGCTTTAGCCCTGCGGCCAATAAAATCAATAGTTGTCGGCGAAGCAGGAAAAAGGTAATCATAGTAACAGCTTAACGCCTCATAAAAGTCAGTCATCTTCTTCCCTATTAAACCAGTCAAACCCTTCTATATCAATTCCCACGGTTGTCTGTTTTCCTGGCTTCTTTCAAATATCTCAAATCTTCTTGATTTTTCAGCTCACAGGCTGTTGCCTGCCGCTCTTCAATTGTCATATTTATGAACTCATGAATTTCATAACCTTTTCGTTCATCAAAACTCGCAAATTTATAAAAAATTCGTTCCACATCTTTATAATACTATACTCAAAAGTAAACATCTACAGCCCTGGCCGGATACAGCAGATGAACGACTATGAAAACCTACTAAACAGTGTTTTACTCCCCTTGCTCTTTATAAGCGATCACCAGATCTTTTCCATGTTACCAAAACATCTACGCTCTTTTTAATATTGACTTTGCCCTTGCCTGCTCTTCAGAGTAGGCCAGGTATGGTATGTGCCCAATGCAAAAAATATGACCACTCGGCAAATTGCAAAACTGGTTGAAAAAGAGATTGAGCAGCTAATCAGGGTGCATGCTGCCCGTGAATGTTAGGCCCAAGCGCTTCCATACCATCTCTCCACCGGTTCAGAGACCTTTTTGCGAACCTGAAATTACAACCTCAAGCCGGCCGGTTTAGATACTCATTATATTTCTCCTTTGGTATAATTTGTGATATATTTGAGCCGGTAACATTACCCGGTGAGGATACTTAAGAAATGTTCATCGATGTTTCAATGCCGATCAGGAAGGGCTCCGTTTTTCGATTGGGGACTCCTCCCGTAGAGATTGTCTCACGCAAGTTCTGCCATGAAGATGAGGGAGAATACGAATCCGTCATGCTGTCCTTATCGGCACACACGGCAACGCATGTGGATCTCGTATATGCAGAAAAGCTTATCCATCCGGAACAGATGATCGGCCCAGGCAGACTGATTGATGCAACCAGGGTTTCGGGAGGTGAAATTCTGTTGGCTGATATCGAAAATCAGATCGAAGTACAAAGCGGAGACTTTGTATTCTTCAGGACAAACTGGGACAAGTTTGTTAATACAGAGAAATATTATCAGCACCCCGAGATAGCTCAAGACATTGTGCAGTGGCTGATTTCAAAAAAAGTCAACGCTGTAGGAATTGATGCGCTCGGGTTGGGACGAGGCCGCAGACATGGAGCATATGACCGATTGCTGATCAAGAACGATATTTTCGTCATAGAGAACCTTGCCAATCTGTCTGCAATCCACGAAAAAGAGTTCAAGGTATACTGTTTCCCCTTGAAAATCGAAAGAATCGACGCGGTCCCAGCAAGGGTTGTTGTAGAAATTGACAGAGATGACTGGCTCCACGTGCACTAGGCGCAGGATTTATACTGCAGGAGAAGTAGAAAACGGGGAATGGAAATAAGTGATAGGTCAGGTCAAGGAGTGTTGTTCATTTGTGTACACAACAGTGCACGGAGTCGGATGGCCGGGGCGTTCCTGCGGAAATACGGGGAAGAGAGGTTTGTAGCGGAGAGTGCGGGTTTAGAGCCGGGTACGGTCAATCCATTGGTCATGGAAGTGATGAATGAAGAGGGGATCGACCTGTGCGACAAAGGCACGGAGAGCGTCTACGATTATTACCGGGATGGGAGGAGCTACGACTACGTAATTACCGAATGTAGCAAGGACGCCTACAAGGAGAGATATGCCTCGCAGACAGATCTTTCATTTTCTCTATTATGCCTTCTAATTTTCTCAAGTTTTGATAAGTTCAATTGTACCTTCATCAATTTGCAGGATATCATTCAAGTCAAGTATGCATGTTCCTATGGTCTCATTATCTATTCCAAATCTTAAATCAAAAAATGCCCAAAAAGCAAAAAACGATTGTGTTACAGGACTCATGGGAGGATAGCCGGGTATATATGTATCCTGTGCTTTCTCAACTTTTATTGCTAATTCATCCAATTCATCAAAAGCAGTTAGATTTTCTGCAAGAACAGGGGCAAGGTTTTGGGTTGATACAGCCACTTCGTTGAACGCTTCTGCAATCCCATCTATTGCTTCCAGATATGGTTTCTTCTGATAGTGGTAAATAGCTCACCCCGGTTTCAGATGTTGCTAATAGCTTCCTGTTTGTGCCAAGCTACCGATAGAGATGGAACTGATGTCCCCCCTCTAACGGAAAGACATCTCTTACTTTTCAAAGTGGCAAAGATACCCGCTTCCCGGTGTTTGCGCTTTTATAGATAGCCAGGATAATTTCCACTGCTTTGCGCCCCTCTTCACCCGCCGCCATACCTGGCTGCCCTGAGTCAAGGGAGGCCACGAATTCCTCAAACTGCCATTGATGGGGCTTGAAACTGATGGCCGCCGGATCTGCCGCGCCACCGCCGGAATCGGTCCTTGCGGAATACTTTTTTCTGATGGCCTCATCCTCCTCATTTTCCTCGGCAAAGCTCCAGTTTTTCAAATCCGCTTCTCCCAGAACCACGCTTCCTTTAGTGCCGCAGATTTCGATTTTCTTCAGGAATCCCGGGTAAGCCGCAGTAGAGCCCTCTATAACCCCCAGAGCGCCGCTTTCAAACTCCAGGGCTGCCACTGCCACGTCTTCAACCTCGATGCGCTGGTGTCCCAGAGTACCGGTGTAGGCCTGTACTGAAACCACCGGACCCATCAACCACAGGAGCAGATCAATGGCATGAATCGACTGGTTCATCAGCGCCCCGCCGCCGTCCAGTGCCATAGTCCCATGCCAGCCTCCGTCATCGTAATACTCCTGGGTACGGTACCACTTCACATAGGCGCCTCCCAGCACCACTCGGCCGAAACGGCCATCATACATGGCCTTTTTAATAACCCCTGCCACCTCATGAAAACGAGAAGGAAAAACTGTCGCTAACCGGGTCCCTTTATTCTGTGCGGCCCTGATGATCTCATCACAGCGATCCAGGGTGATTTCCAGGGGCTTTTCCACTATCAGATGCTTGCCCCCTTCAATTATCTTGAGACTGGACTCAAGATGGCTGCCCGAAGGAGTACAGACAGTTACAATATTTAAGCCTGGATGAGCAAGGAAATCTTCCATGGAACAATAGCCGGTACAGCCGAATTTACGTGCAAAAGCATCGGCCTTCTCTTTAGAGCGTGACAGGCAGGCTACAACCTTGCCATTGTTCATGACCTCTATTGCCTGGGCATGAAAGTCTGCTATCAGACCCAGTCCTACAATTCCAAATCCATAACTCATTAATAGTCCTCCTTAAAGGGAAAGATCACGCAGGTCGCCTGGCTGAAGACCGTCTTTCCCGTTGCGGTTTGCAATTCAATCTTCCGTAATTTCTATGGTGAGTGTTGCCGTTCTTATAACCTTTTTAACTAATATGTAATGCCCTGTCAATCTCAATGCCTCAATCTCAATACGAAAGGAAGCATGCTTGAAAAGCATATGTCGGTTGCCTTGACAGCTTAAATCCTATTACCTATATAATACTGTATGGAAAACTCTATATGCAAACCCACCCTGCTCCTGGATGAAAAAAAGGCCAGAAAAAACATCAGGCGAATGACTGCAAAGGCAAAAAAAAGCAGCGTTCGTTTCCGGCCCCACTTTAAAACCCACCAATCCGCTATAGTTGGAGAATGGTTCCGGCAGACAGGAACAACGGCGATCACCGTTTCCAGCGTGGATATGGCTCTTTATTTTGCTGAGCAGGGCTGGGAAGACATCACTATTGCCTTTCCGGTCAACCTGCTGCAGATAGACCGGATCAATGCTCTATCAAAGCAGATATCACTCCATCTTCTGCTTGAGTCTGAAGAATCCTTCAAATTCCTGGAGGAGAACATTGCCGCCCCCACACAAGCCTGGATCAAAATCGACACGGGCGCCGGCAGAACGGGCATTCCTGCTCAAAGCAGCGAAAAAGTCCTTGCTCTGGCCAAAATGATAGCGCCGTCCCGCTACCTCCGCCTGAGCGGCTTGCTGGCCCACTCCGGAAACACCTACCAGGCCTCCTCTCCGGAACAGATCAGGGAAATCCACATCGATACTGTGCACAAACTGAATGCTCTGCGGGATTTACTGAACAGGGCCGGATTGCAGCCCATCGAAATTTCAATAGGCGACACGCCTGCATGTAGCCTGGTGGATGATTTTTCCGGTGTGGATGAAATCAGGCCGGGCAACTTCGTGTTCTACGATCTTACCCAGCTCTCGCTTGGCTCATGCAGCCAGGAGGAGATAGCCGCAGCCGCAGCCTGCCCGGTTGTGGCCAAGCATCCGGAAAGAGATATTATCGTGATCTATGGTGGGGCTGTTCATCTTTCCAAGCAATCCCTGCTGCAGAAAGACGGAACCATCATATTCGGCGCCGTTGCCGCTCAGAAAGACAGCGGCTGGGGTTCCTTGATTCCGGGAGGCTACCTGACATCTGTCAGCCAGGAGCATGGGATTGTGCATGTACCTCCAGCCCTGTTGCAGGAAACACGCATCGGCGATATCCTCACCATTCTCCCCGTACACAGCTGCCTGATGGTAAATCTTTTGAAAGAATATTATATCTTAAACAAGATCTGAGATGCAGGAAATTCAAACAAATCAGAAACTTCTTCTTTACTTCCAGACTGGAGGATTCAATGTTAGATTATAAAGGAACTTTATTGCTTAAACGAAGTGAATTATCCCAATTATTGCAGATAAAGGATTATATTGCCGTAATGGAAAATGCATTTGGAATATATGCAAAACATAAAAGTTACAGCACAGGCCTGCTACATTTAGAAACTGATAAGGTAGAGTATCATATTAAGGCGGGTGGGATAAAATTGGGAAAAACCTATTTCGGATTAAAAGTTAATTCGAATTCTTTTTCAGGCAATAAAAAAATGGGGCTCCCTAATATCAAGGGTGCAATAATTCTTTTTGATGGAGAGAACGGCTACCCTTTGGCAATTATTGATTCTATTGAAATAACCATAAAGCGTACTGGAGCAACTACGGCTGTAGCAGCAAAATACCTTGCCAGAAATGATTCCAGGGTTATCACAGTATGTGGTTGTGGTAATCAGGGAAGAATTCAGCTTGAATCACTGAAAGAAGTTCTCCCAATTAGCAAAGTGTTTGCTTTTGACAAAGATGCCAATACTGTTGCCAGTTATGTAAAGGATATGTCAGCAAAGTTATCTCTAAACATAGAACCTGCAGAAAACCTGAAAAAAGCAGTACAGGAAAGCGATGTGGTTACTACTTGCACTCCGTCAAGGCAATTTTTCTTACCAAAGGACTATGTAAATCCCGGAACTTTTATTGCCGCGGTAGGTGCTGACAGCCCTGAAAAGCAGGAAATTGAAGAAAACCTACTGGTTGATAATAAGGTAGTAGTAGATATACTGGAACAATGCTCAGCGGTAGGTGAACTTCACCACGCTCTTGAGGCTGGATTGCTCACAAAAGAAGATGTTCATGGTGAAATCGGTGATGTAATAATCGGGAAAATACCGGCACGAACATCAAATACTGAAATAATCATTTATGATGCCACTGGCACCGCAATCCAGGATACAGCTGCGGCAGCAACCTGTTTTGAGAGAGCAATAAGTGCGGGAGCAGGCAGATTTATTAATCTATTCGACTAATGCAAACTGGTATTTCCAGCCTTTTCAGCTCAAAACGCAGCCGGCTTGTTGTGCAGATTACCATTTGCAGCATGAGATATCTTATGATAAGGTGGCTCTATGAAGTATTCATGTTACTCCTGCGGGAAAAAGTACCCGTTAACCGAAAAAATTTTCCGCTGTACCTGCGGCGGTTTTCTGGAGATAGAAAACAGTGGCCTGTTTCCGGAAAAAGCCCTGGAAAACAGCGACCGGACTATATGGCGCTACAGGGAGGCATTCGGTCTTCCCCGGGACCTTGTTCCGGTCTCCCTGGGAGAGGGCCATTCTCCACTGATAAAAAAGAAAATCGATGGAACAGACCTCTATCTGAAGCTTGATTTTCTGCAACCCACCGGCTCTTTCAAGGACAGGGGAGCCAGTTTATTGGTAAGTCTGGTAAAACACCTGGGCATAACTGAAGTTATTGAGGACTCTTCGGGCAATGCGGGAGCCGCAATAGCTGCCTATTCGGCAGCCGCGGATATCAACTGCAGGGTCTTTGTTCCCGAATATACTCCGGATGGGAAACTGATGCAGATGAAGTTCTACAATGCTGACGTAGTAAAAATACCGGGTAAAAGGCAGGATACGAATGATGCTGCAATTGAGGCCTCCGGCGGCACCTACTATGCCAGTCATCTCTGGAATCCAATTTTCCCGCTGGGATTCAAATCCACAGCATACGAACTCTGGGAGGATTTAGGCAGAAAACTGCCGGCTTTGGTAATCGTTCCTCTGGGAGGCGGAGGGAACATTGAGGGTATATACCTGGGTTTCAAATCTCTGATTCAGGCAGGGTTGGCCCGCCAGATGCCCCGGTTGATTGGGATCCAGGCTGAAAACTGCTCCCCGATCCATACCGCTTTTGTAGATGGGTTGGATGATTCGGCTGAGATTGAAGTGGAAACAACAGTTGCCGAAGGCATAGCAGTACAGAGACCGCCCCGTGCAAAGGCTATACTTAAAGCGCTCAGAGAGTGCCGGGGATTTACCCTGAGTGTCAGCGAAGAGGAAATATTGTCAGCCGCAAGGAGCCTTTTTTCGATTGGTATTTTTGCAGAACCGACTTCGGCTGCGGCTCTGGCTGGCTGGAGAAAGCTTAAACCCCATGATAAAAGGGATGCAGTTCTTATATTAACGGGCAGCGGTTTAAAGGAAACTAAAAAACTCAGCGAAATTTTCACCGTATAAGGCCGGTTAGTTCCCGATTTTCACCATACTGTTAAAATTCTTCAACACAGTAATAGCGCTTGAAGCCGCAATCAACGAAGTTTTCGGATTACTGGAAGGCAAACACTCGACAGTTGCATCAAGCTTGCCAAAATCACCGGAGAGATGCAATTGATGAACATTAACTGTCAGATCAGGATCTGCGATAATTTTCACCAGTGTTTTTTCAGGACCAATACCGGCAAGGCTGAGCGTGGCGGCAATATTTACATTGGCGGGAAAAAGTTTCACCGCTTCGACCGCATTACCCTGAAATACCGTATAAGCCTCCGTGATATTCTCTATGTCCACATCCTGCTGATTAAGCCCCGGGGCGCCGAGAAGAGCTTTGGGCCGCTTGCGGGTAATCAGCTCCACCCTGTCTATTCTACCCATAGAGGCTGCCTTAACAGCATCAACACAGGGCAAAGCGCCGCTGGAAATATATAACCTGCCCCTGGCGTTCTTTTTTATCTGATCCATCACACCCCGATCCAGGTATGCACCGACACTCAAAGAAAGCACATCGATACCATGGGAGAGAATAAAAGGGACATTTTCTTTTGCAGCCTGCTGGCTGGCCGCTTCAACCACCAGGTCAGGAGAACGGGAGACAATTTCCTCCAAATCCTTGAAAATAAAAAATCCATATCCGCTTAGCTCCCCGGGTTTTTCCCTTTTCAGGGCCGGATCTAATACACCGATTGCTTCGATACCCGGCAGTTTTTCCTGTTTAATCTCTGAATAGATTAAATTTGCAATAGTGCCGAAACCCAGAAAAACCAGTTTCATTTATTACCCCTTTTTGAAAAGCCCACAAAACCAATCTGTTAAAAATTGAAGTAGGCCGGCCATATAACAACATAAAAATATAGCAAGTTAACCGCAGCGTGTACAGTTGTCGCCTGTCCGCAGTCAAGGTATCCTTTACTTCCCTGCTCAATACAAACAACAGGCTGTTTAAGTTCACATCAATTGACCTAAGTATGGGAAACCTATAACCTGTCCGGTATTACCAAGAGAATATAACTATGTGGTGGTTTTTTTCCTTACTCTCTGCACTGGCTCAGGTCAGCAGAAACATAATCATGAAGGACCTGGGCCATAAATTAGACGAATATATCAATGTCTGGGGTAGATTTACTTTCCTGCTTCCCTTTGCCATTTCAGCAAGTCTGTATGCGAAATTACCGGCGGTAGATTCCCGGTACTGGCTATATTCTTTAGCCGCCGGATTATCACAGGTAATTGCCACCTCTCTGCTGGCAAAAGCCCTGAAATATGGGGATATATCCATGTCAATAGCCATATGGAAGCTGCATGTGCTCTTCATTCTGATACTGGGTGTATTCCTTCTTAATGAAAAGGTCACGCCACTCGGTATTACCGGGATCATCTTTTCTCTTTTCGGTGTTTATTTACTCAACGTTAAGAAAGCCCATGTGTCATTAGCAGAACCGATATTGCTGCTATTCAAAGACAAGGCGCTGCGCTATGCCCTGCTCGCCGCAATTACTGTGTCACCCACTATTCTGCTGTTTAAAAGGACAGCTCAATTGTCAGATCCCTATTTCGCTTGCTTTACTAACCATGTTTTTGCTTCGTTATTTACACTGCCCCTTGTTTTAAAAAATTCTACTCATAAACTGACAAAAGTCCCCAAACACCTGGGCAAATTTCTGCTTTTAGGCCTGTTCGCGAGTGCCGCCACAATTTTCGGGAATCTTGCCTATGTGGCATCGGTTTCATCCTATGTTGAGGCTGTAAAACAGGTGGAAATCCTTTTGGCCCTTGTCGCTGGATTTATCTTTTTCAAAGAACGGGAGAAGATAAAAGAGATTGGGCCAGGCTGCATTATTATTACAGCCGGGGTCCTGATATTGGTTTTTGCCTGATTCGATTTGCTAACACCACTGAGCCGTTTCTATTCTATATAGATGATCACTGAAAACCGAATCAGGTCAGATTCTTACTCTATTAGCCTGGCGATTTCCTTGAAGGCCTGTACAGCCTTTTTCACCTGCTCTCCGGTATTGTAGAAGTTCATGCTGGCTCTGATATAACCGCCCCTCATGGTGACATAAATCCTGTGTCCCTCTAAGATATCTTTAACCTCTTTTTCCTTTTCCAATGGATAGTAGATACATGGGATTCCTGACCTGTGCTTTCTTTCTTTTGGACTTCTGAAATCAAGGGGAAGGCCTTTAAGGTCCTGGATAAAATTCTCTTCCAGATCTAAGATATGCTCTTCTATTTCTCTGATTCCTAATGTATTGAGCAGTATGCTTCCGGCACCTATGGCCGCAATGGCCGCATAGTTTAAATTACCCGCTTCAAACCGTCTACTGTCATCATGCCATTCTATCCTGGAAAAATCAGTTGTCAAAGCAGGCGGTTTAACATAGCTTTTTACGCTTTGGTAGCAGGCATAGGGAGGAATTACCTTCTTCACTATCCTTTCACTACAGTAGACAAATCCGGCCCCTAAAGTCCCAAGCAGGCCTTTGTGCCCCCCACAGGCAAGATAGTCAATGTTGAAGCTGCTCACATCAACGGCAAGCCTGCCCACGGCCTGTATACCATCCACTATGAAAAGAATGTCCCACTCCCTGCAAACTCGACCTAATTCTTCCAGATCGGCGCGATATCCGGTGCTGAACTGAACCGCAGATATGGCAACTGCTCTCGTTTTAGAGTCGATACGGTCAATAATTTCATTGCTGACATTGTTGGTGTCAAAACTCGGTATTACCCTCAGTTCAACTCCCTTTTGCTGCAGATTAATCCAGACGAAAAGATTGGCTGGGTGCTCCTGGTCCATCAGAATAACATTATCTCCTCGTTGGAAGGGGTAACCATTTGCCAATATACCCACACCCTCTGTGGTGTTTTTCACAAAACCGATTTCTTTTGCTTTAGCCCCAATCAACTGCGCTACGCTTTCCCTGGCCCTTTCAACAATTTCCCAGCCCTTGGTCACTACATCCACAGAGAAATTCTTAATGTAATCTTTGGTGAAATTAAAATATGCTTCCTGGGCGCTCAAAGGTGGTACCACTACCAGAGCAACATTCAAGAAAACCACATCTTTTAAACCTGGAAACTCTTTATTGATAAGCTTTCTGTTAAGCATATCTATTCCTCCTTTACTCCTGCGCCATCTTGACTGCCTGCAACACAAGGGCAAGAGTAGAATCTATGACCGGTATGCTAAGATCCCCATCATTCAATATCAGCGGGATTTCAGTACAACCGGCAACCACAGCCTGCGCGCCTCTGGCAGCAAGGTGCTCCCCGGCATGGACAACTAATCTTTTGAGATCCATATCTGTTCGCCCTGCCTTGACCCAATATATGGCTTCCATTACTTTATCCTGGAATTCCTGATCCGGGGCGATCGCTCCGATATCTTTTTTACCAAAGGCATCCTGATAAAGACCTGCCTTTATTGTGGATGAAGCTGCCAATAGACCGATATTTCTGACCTCCGGCAACTTGTCTGCTGTATAGTCTGCTGATGCTTCCATAATGTGAAGGACCGGAATTCCAATACATTTTAGAATCTCTCCATGCCAGTAATGCGCCGCATTACAGGGGATTACAATAAAATCAGCTCCGGCATTTTCTAGCAGCTGTGCTGATTCCTGCAGGTATGGGAAGGGGTCTTTTCCATTACGCAATATGCTTTCTGTTCTGTCAGGTATTTTGGAATTACAGTCGATTATAATCCTTAAATGTTCCTGATCTGATTTAGCCGGTGTTGCCTTCAATATTTTCTGAAAAATATCTACAGTTG
>Ga0114923_10002171_pt1 | contig 13367 bp, 10 predicted proteins | sample SumtaG_FD_89578 | JGI IMG/M metagenome (GOLD analysis project Ga0114923, IMG submission 89578) | Deep subsurface microbial communities from Indian Ocean to uncover new lineages of life (NeLLi) - Sumatra_00157 metaG | ecosystem: Environmental > Aquatic > Marine > Oceanic > Sediment | place: near... | reverse complement strand
GATCGATTGGGCTGTGCTCTTTTTCCCCTTATTCATCAAGTTGTTAATGAATTTAGCAACAAGCACACTCTCATATTTTGCATCTGGTGTTATCTATCGCTTAACAGCCACTCTCTTTCTTGGCATATAAATTCTCCAGCTCAGTATGTAAAAAAAGAGACAGGGAAAATTCGGCTTAAATTTCCCCTGTTCTTACATTTATTACCCGTGGGACCGCAGACCTTTTGGCCTTTTGGCACCGTACTTGGAACGACCCTTACGGCGATCATCTACACCAGTCGTATCCATCGTGCCCCTAATAATATGATATCGAACCCCGGGCAAATCTTTCACACGTCCTCCTCTGATTAAGACAACAGAATGCTCTTGAAGGTTGTGGCCCATACCCGGGATATAAGAAGTCACCTCAATCCCGTTAGTTAATCTTACCCTTGCTACTTTTCGCAATGCGGAGTTCGGTTTCTTAGGTGTCGAGGTATAAACCCTGACACACACGCCTCGCTTCTGCGGAGCGCCCTGTAGGGCACGCGTATTAACTTTCTTTTTTGGTTTGAGGCGACCTTTCCTGACAAGCTGGTTAATAGTTGTCATAGAATCTCCTTAGTTCTGACTAAATCAGCAATGCATAAGTTGCACCAGTTCTTAAAATCACAAAATTTATTTTTATATTCTTCTGGATTCAAATTGTCAAGACAATTTATGGTAAATATCAAAATTTATTTTCCAGAATTCATTTTAAGGGTTCACAGGTTCAGGTTCATCATTTTTCCCTCGAACCATAAACCTCTGATCGGTTGCAGTTTAATTGTTAACGCCGATTTCAACATTTCTGTAGGCCTTCACCCCGGTTCCTGCCGGAATCAGACGACCCATGATCACATTTTCCTTCAAGCCTTTCAAGAAATCCACCTTCCCCGCTATACTTGCATCGGACAAGACCTTTGTTGTTTCTTGAAAAGATGCTGCAGATATAAAACTCTCCGTATTCAGAGAAGCCTTGGTAATTCCTAAAAGGAGGGGTCGTGCGCTGGCCGGGTTTCCACCCTTTTCAATGATATCTTCGTTTTCCTCTTGAAATCTCCATTTTTCAACATTATCCCCTATGAGAAAATGGGAATCCCCAGCATCTGTCACGCTCACCTGTCGCACCATTTGCCTTACAACTACTTCGATATGTTTGTCGTTTATTTTTACGCCCTGCAGCCGGTAAACCTCCTGCACCTCGTTAACCAAGTATTTCGCTAATTCCTTCAGCCCTCTGATCTTAAGGATGTCATGGGGATCGGCAGAACCGTCCATCAGGGCTTCACCTGCTCTCACATAATCTCCCTCCAGAACACTCACGTGCTTTCCTCTCGGCACAAGATAAGTAGCTGCATCACCTACATCGGGAGTGATAATCATTTTTCGCTTGCCTTTGGTATATTTCCCGAATGAAACCGAGCCATCTATTTCGCTAATTATGGCTGTCTCTTTTGGCTTTCTTACTTCAAATAGCTCGACAACCCGCGGCAATCCACCTGTAATATCCTTTGTCTTGGTAGTCTCTCTCGGGATTTTTCCCAAAACAGCGCCCGGGCCTATCCGATCTCCCTCGTTTACCATAATAATGGTGCCTACGGGCAAATGGTAGCGGGCCTTAGCCTTTTTGCTTCCTGGCAGCCCGGCTGTTTTTCCGCCCTTATCTTTTATTGAAATCCGGGGTCGGACATCAACATCACGGGACTCAACTATTATACGGCTGATCTTTCCTGTCACCATATCCCGTTTTTCCTGCATTGTACGCCCTTCTTTAATATCACCGAATTTTACAATGCCGGAGACTTCAGTCATTATTGGAATGGTAAAAGGATCCCACTCGGCCAGGACCTGGGAAGGCTTGACTTTATGACCATCACGCACCTTCAAAGTGGCTCCGTATATGATCGGATATCGCTCCACTTCTCTTTTACCCTTTCCCAGGATGGCAATTTCGCCATTCCGGTTCATGGCCACGAGATTACCTTCGTCATTCTCAACCGTTTTAAGATTAACGAATTTCATCTCACCCTCGTTTCTGGGTTGAATAGTAGTTTGCTCAACACGTCTACTTACTGTACCACCGATATGAAATGTCCTCATGGTCAACTGTGTTCCCGGCTCTCCAATCGATTGGGCGGCAATAACCCCGACGGCCTCTCCGAGATTCACTTCATGCCCGTGAGCCAAATCTCTGCCATAACATGCCCGACATACACCTCGTCTCGCTTCGCATGTCAAAACAGACCGTATCCTTACCCTCTCTATACCGGCGGCCTCTACCTTCTGAACCTCATCTTCATTTATCGCCCCGTTGGCCCCAACCAGCACTTCTCCTGTTATGGGATCATAGATATCTTCAAGAGCCAACCTGCCAAGTATCCGCGCGCCTACTCTCTGAAGAATCTCGCCCCCTTCCACAAGGGACTCGACCCAAATACCATCCATAGTACCGCAATCTTCCTCAGTAATAATGGCTTCCTGCGATACATCCACGAGTCTGCGGGTAAGATAGCCAGAGTTAGCTGTCTTGAGAGCGGTATCAGCCAAACCCTTTCGTGCCCCATGAGTAGATATAAAGTACTGCAAAACAGTCAGGCCTTCCCTGAAATTTGAAGTGATGGGTGTTTCGATGATCTCTCCCGAAGGCTTGGCCATCAGCCCTCGCATACCAGCCAACTGTCTCATCTGGTCTTTGCTTCCCCTCGCACCCGAATCAGACATCATATAGACCGGATTAAAACCACCAATCTTCGTCTTCTTTTTCTTAGGGCTTTCAACAACTTCCATTGCCATTTCTTTCATCATCTCGGAAGCCACATTTTCTGTCGACTTTGCCCAAATATCAACAACCTTGTTATATTTCTCACCATTTGTGATCAGGCCGCCTATGTATTGATCCTCGATCCTTTTTACCTCTTCTTCGGCCTCATGGATAATCGCTCCCTTTTTCGAGGGGATAACCATATCCTTGATCGATATGGATATGCCCGACAGGGTCGCATATTTATAACCGATATCCTTAAGTCGATCCCCCAGGATAACAGTGGCTTTGATCCCTGCCTTACGATGGGACTCATTAATCAGGAACCTGAGTTCTTTCTTGGTCATCACCTTATTTACCAATTCAAAGGGAACCGTATTTTCAGGGACAATTTCATAGAGAATTACTCGGCCAGTGGTGGTTGGGTAAATTTTTCCATCAATTCTCACCTTGATCTTAGCATGCAAATCCAATTCTTCAGCATCATAAGCAACCCTTACCTCCTCGGGACTTGCAAAGATCTTTCCTTCCCCCTTCGAGAAAGCCTTTTCCCACGTCATGTAATATATACCCAAAACAATATCCTGACTCGGAACAATAATAGGTTCACCGTTTGCGGGGGACAAAATATTGTTCGTGGACATCATCAAAACCCTGGCCTCAATTTGAGCCTCAAGGGAAAGGGGAATATGGACAGCCATCTGATCACCGTCAAAATCAGCATTAAAGGCGGTACACACAAGAGGGTGGAGCTGAATCGCTTTCCCCTCAATCAGGATCGGCTCAAAGGCCTGTATTCCCAACCGATGAAGAGTAGGGGCCCTGTTCAGCAAAATGCAATATTCCTTAACAACTTCATCTAATGCATCCCAGACCTCAGGGGTTTCTCTCTCAACCATCTTCTTTGCGCTTTTGATTGTTGTAACTAATCCCTTTTCATCCAATTTGTTATAAATAAAAGGCTTAAAAAGTTCTAAGGCCATCTTCTTGGGAAGCCCGCATTGATGCAGGCGAAGGTCCGGACCGACAACAATAACCGAGCGACCAGAATAATCCACCCGTTTGCCAAGCAAATTCTGTCTGAATCTTCCCCGTTTTCCTTTCAGCATATCACTCAAAGACTTGAATGGCCTCTTATTTGCGCCTGTTACAACTTTCCCCCTTCTACCGTTATCAAACAGGACATCAACCGCTTCCTGGAGCATCCTTTTTTCGTTTCTTACGATAATATCAGGAGCATTCAGATCCAGAAGCCTTTTGAGCCTGTTATTCCGGTTTATCACCCGCCTGTAAAGGTCATTCAGATCAGACGTGGCAAATCGCCCTCCATCAAGGGGAACGAGTGGTCGAAGATCCGGGGGCAAAACGGGAATTACGCTCAGGATGGTCCACTCTGGCCGGTTTTTTGAAACCTTGAATGCATCAATGATCTTCAGACGCTTTGTCAATTTCTTTCTTTTGGCTTCTGACTTAGTCGTTGCCAGATCGACTCTAAGGCCTTCCGAAAGCTCGTCCAAGTTTAAATCCTTGAGCATAATCTGGATCGCTTCAGCCCCGATACCCGCCTGAAACCTGTCACCATAGTCTTCTCTTTTCTGGTGCAACTGCTCATCAGTTAACACAGCGCCCTTGGTAAGGGGAGTATCCTTTGGATCGATGACAACATGAGCCTCAAAATAAAGGACCCTTTCAAGATCCTTTAGAGTCATATCTAAAAGGTTGCCGACTTTGGACGGGAGGGCCTTCAAAAACCAGATGTGGGCCACAGGAGCCGCCAATGTTATATGACCCATCCGATCCCGGCGGACTTTGCTTTGGATAACCTCGACACCGCATTTTTCACACACAATACCCCTGTGCTTCATTCTTTTGTATTTACCGCAATTACATTCAAAATCCTTGATCGGTCCGAATATTTTAGAGCAAAAGAGGCCATCCCGTTCTGGTTTAAAGGTCCTGTAATTTATGGTCTCAGGCTTTTTGACCTCCCCGAAAGACCACTCTAAGATCTTCGCTGGCGAAGCTAAAGAAATTTTGACGGTATTAAAGCTCGATGGATCTTTCGGCTTGGCAAAAAAGTTGTATAATTCTTCCATAGCCTTCTCCTGGTTTCGAGTTGCGGGTTTCGTGTTGCGGGTTGCGGGTTTTCTCAATCAACAATCGACAATCATCAATCCTTAGATCTGGCTATCCTCAAAAAGCTCAATTTGAAGGCAGAGACCCTGCAGCTCTTTCATTAATACTTTGAATGACTCCGGAAGTCCGGATTCAAGGGTGTTGTTCCCCTTAACGATCCTTTCATACATACGGGTTCTTCCCGCCACATCATCCGATTTAACGGTTAAAAACTCCTGGAGAGTGTATGCAGCCCCGTATGCCTCCATTGCCCAGACTTCCATTTCGCCCAATCTCTGTCCACCGAACTGGGCCTTTCCCCCTAAAGGTTGCTGTGTTACAAGTGAATATGGACCGATAGAACGCGCATGTAGTTTATCGTCTACCAGATGGTGAAGTTTCATCACATACATCATTCCTACCGTGACTTGCTGATCAAAGGGCTCTCCCGTTCGGCCATCATAAAGCGTAGTTTGACCCGTAACAGGCAATCCGGCCTCCTTCAGAAACGCCTTTATCTCATCCTCATCTGCCCCATCAAAAACAGGACTTGCCACCGGCAGCCCATTTACCATTGTTCTGGCTTCCTTTAACAACTCCTCATCAGATCTACTCTGAATCAAGGCCTCATACTCCTTTTTACTGAACAGGTTTCTGAGCCTGGACCTCAGTTCATCACTGCTTTTCATATTGTCAAGGAGTTCTCCGACCTGTCTGCCTAATTCATAGGATGCCCATCCCAGATGAGTTTCCAGAACCTGTCCTACATTCATCCTTGATGGCACACCTAACGGATTTAATACAATATCAACTGCGGTTCCATCTGCAAAATATGGCATATCTTCAACCGGGAGAATTCTTGACAGCACGCCCTTATTCCCATGGCGACCGGCCATTTTGTCCCCAACAGACAGCTTTCGTTTTACCGCAACAAAGACCTTAACCATTTTGACAACACCGGGGGCCAATTCATCGCCAAGAGAAAAATTTTCTATTTTTTCTTCGCAAATTTCGGTAATACGCGCCACTTTGGAGGAGCAATTATCAACAATAATTTCCACCTTATCAATAACATCCATTGATGCTTTGAGATCAGCCCCCGCCCATGCCTCAATGGGAAGCTGGTTAATATCCACCGGTTTTATTGTCTTCTTTGCGCGAAGAAGTGTATCCCCTGTCTTTCTGTCACGCAAATCGGTCTTCAGCTTTTTTCCCTTAAGAACCCTTGCCAGGTTTTCTTTAGCGCTCCTGATAATCACGGCTACTTCATCTTCCAGATCTTTCCTGAGAAGGGCAGTCTCTTGTGCTTCAATAGCAAGACTCCGCTCGTCCTTTTCAACACCGCCTCTCGAGAACACCTTGGCATCAATCACGATGCCGTGGACACCGGGAGGAACTTTCAGAGAAGTATCCTTAACATCTCCGGCCTTGTCTCCGAATATAGCCCTCAAAAGCTTCTCTTCCGGGGATAGCTGTGTCTCGCCTTTTGGGGTTATCTTCCCTACTAAGATATCGCCAGGCTCAATTTCAGCTCCCACCTTTATGATTCCGCTTTCATCTAAGCTCTTTAACGCTTCTTCTCCCACATTTGGGATGTCCTTGGTGATCTCTTCCTTGCCTAATTTGGTATCCCTTGAGACAACTTCAAATTCTTCAATGTGGATGGAGGTGTAGATATCTTCTTTTACCACTCTTTCGCTAATAAGAATGGAATCCTCAAAATTATAGCCACCCCATGACATAAAGGCGACCATAACGTTCCGCCCCAAAGCAAGTTCCCCTAATTCAGTGGCAGGCCCATCAGCGATAACCTGCCCCTTCTTCACCACATCCCCCTTCTTCACAATCGGCTTTTGCGTGTAGCAGCTGCTCTGGTTGGATTTCTTAAATTTCATCAACTTGCATATTTCCACTTCGGGCTCATCATTATCGGCCCCCCCGCTTGACCTGATAACGATCCTGCAGGCATCCACGTCTTCCACCACGCCATCCCTTTTGGCAATAACCGAAACACCTGAATCCCGCGCAACAACGCCTTCCACTCCGGTGCCAACCAAAGGGGCCTGGGCTCTAAGCAGGGGAACACCCTGTCGCTGCATATTTGATCCCATCAAGGCCCTGTTAGCATCATCGTGTTCTAAAAAAGGAATCAGCGATGCAGAAACACTGACAAGCTGATCCGGAGACACATCCATATATTTAACGTCCTGGATAGGTTTCTTGTCTGCCTCTCCCTCTATCCGCACCGCTGCCTCATCGCGGATAAAACGACCCTTACTGTCCAATGGGGCATTCGCCTGGGCTATGGGATAATCCTTTTCATCCAAGGAGGATAAGTATTCAATTTCATCTGTTGCTTTGTTATCTCGAACATGCCTGTATGGGGTTTCTATAAATCCAAAATCATTGACCTTCGCATAAGTACTCAAGGAAACAATCAGCCCGATATTAGGGCCCTCTGGTGTTTCAATTGGACAAATTCTGCCATAGTGGGTGGGATGAACATCCCGGACCTCAAATCCTGCCCTCTCCCGGGTAAGACCGCCAGGACCTAAGGCGCTCAGTCTCCGTTTATGAGTGATTTCGGACAACGGGTTGGTCTGATCCATAAATTGAGAAAGCTGGCTTGTCCCGAAAAACTCCTTTACCACGGCAGTTGCAGGTTTAGAATTGATTAAATCGTGGGGCATCAACGTCTCAACCTCTTGAAGGCTCATCCTCTCCTTGATCGCCCTTTCCATCCTTACGAGCCCAATCCTGTACTGATTTTCCAGGAGTTCGCCCACCGCCCTCACCCGTCTATTGCCAAGGTTATCGATATCGTCTCCCACCGACTCGACACTTTTCAAACGGATCAACTCCTCGACAACGGCAAATATATCCTCTTTTCTTAAAATACGAAGATCAAGGGGAACATCCAGATTCAGTCTATAGTTCAACTTAAGTCGCCCAACCTTGGAAAGATCATAGGTGTCTAAGTTAAAGAAAAGGTTATGGAAAAAAGTCGCTGCCACCTCCGGGGTAGGAGGGCTGCTGGGCCGCATTTTTCGATAGATATCAAGGACAGCTTCGTCTGGAGCATTTATCTTGTCCACAAGGAGGGTCTCCCTAATACTGGGAATTACTCCCTGACCGTCCAAGACAAGACACTCGATCTCGGCAATCCCCTTCTCCCTTAAAACTTCAAGGGTTTCCAAATTAAGAGTTTGATTGCCCTCAATTATCACCTCACCCGTCTCGGGATCTATAAGGTCTTCCACGATCACGCGACTTGCGATATCCTCGTTATCAACAGGGATGCGTATCCGTTTAGGGTCGATGCACATTATTTCATCAACCCCTTTTTCTTTTAGAATTTCATACTGTTCATTGGTAAGCGCTTGCCCCTTAGCAAACAGGACTTCTTCCGTTTCAGGATCCAGGACGTCATCAGCAATAAACAGCTCTTCCCCATTTTCCAAATCTAAATCTACGGACATGCGTTTGCAAAAAGGGATACGCGGACGGGCCAGATCGGCAGATTGAAGGGTCTTAAGAAGACGCTTGGTGAATTTTAGCCCTCCCTTGGCAACAACCTCTCCAGTGTCAGGATCAACAATATCTTTTGGAACATTCCCCTGAACTAAATCCTCAACCCTGGCCTCCCGCCATCCCCCAACCTCGCCAATAGAAATCATTTCCGTGTTATAGAAATACTGCAAAATCTCCCTGGCAGGATACCCAAGCGCTTTCAACAGAATGGTGGCTGGAAATTTTCTTCTCCTGTCAATACGAACATGTAGTAAATCGTGGGGGTCAAACTCAAAATCAAGCCAGGATCCTCTTAAAGGGATGATCCTGGCATAATAGAGAAGCTTTCCGCTGGAATGGCCCTTCCCCTTGTCATGATCAAAAAACGCCCCCGGAGACCTGTGGAGCTGACTTACCACAGCCCGTTCGGTCCCGTTTACTATGAAAGTCCCTCGGTCAGTCATCATAGGGAGGGTGCCGAAATAGATTTCCTGCTCTTTAATATCTCGGATGCTTCTTGTGTCGTTTACGGTGTCGGTATCAAACACAACCAGTCGGACTGTCAATCTGATAGGGGCTTCATAGGTCATCCCTTTATTCAGGCAATCTTCTTCACTGTGCTTGATATCTTCAAATTTATATTTGACAAATTCAAGAGAAGAGGTTTTGGCAAAGTCATGGATGGGAAAAACGCCTCTAAACGCCCCCTGAAGCCCCACCTCCTCACGATTTTCCGGCAATACATCTTTCTGCAAGAATCGTTCGTAAGACCTCTTCTGCATGTCAATCAGATTCGGGGTTTCCATAATCTTATCAATCTTCCCGAAACTTCTTCTTATACGTCTTCTGACACCATCAGTTCCTAACATGGCATCTCCTTACTGATTGAATATTGATAATTGACTATTGACGATTGAAGGCCAAGGGAAAAGGGGCGCGACAATCGAAAACAGTCGAACAGAATAACGGCGGTCCACTGACATAACTTTGGACACCATCCACAGGTGGACCTATTTGATCTCCACAGAAGCGCCAGCCTCTTCAAGCTGTCCTTTTATATCTTCGGCCTCGTCCTTAGAGACACCTTCCTTCACCGGACCGGGAACACCATCAACCACCCCTTTTGCCTCTTTGAGACCAAGACCCGTGATTGAGCGAACCACTTTGATAACTTGAATTTTCTTGTCACCGATGGCGGTCAACATCACATCAAACTCGGTTTGCTCAGCGACCTCTTCCTGGGCCTGTCCGGCCGGTGCAGCAGCAACGGCCATAGGCGCCGCAGCGCTCACACCAAATTTATCTTCCAGTTCCTTCACAAATTCCGACAGCTCGAGAACTGTCATATTTGATATAAATTCAACAACATCCTCTTTGGTAACATTATCTGCCATGCTCTTCTTTTAACCTCCGCGTCTTTTATTACTGCGATTTTTCTTTTTGCTCTTCAATAGCCTTTAGCGCATACATTAACTTGACCAAAACGCCGTTAAGCACCCTGACGAGAGATGTTGGGACAGCTTGCATAACGGATAAAGCCTGGCCCAGCAGCGCGTCTTTCCCGGGCAACCCGGCTAAATGTTTAACGCCTGCCTCGTCGAGTTCCTTCCCTGATATCTGGCCAATCTTGATCGTCAGCTTATCAAACTCTTTAGCAAAATCAACCAGGGCTTTTGCAGGGTCGATCACGTCATCATAGGTTAGAGCTATGGCCGAAGGACCTTTCATATAATCTATAATCGCTTCGGTTTCAGTCCCATGACTCGCTAATTTTAAAAGCCTGTTTTTTACAACCTCAAATTCAGCATGGGCCTTTCTGAGGTCGCTCCTAAGCCTATTTAAATCCTCAACGTTCAGGCCTTGATAATCCACAAGGAACACTCCCTGGGCCTTATCAAGTCGGTCGTGAAGATTGTCAACAAGCTTAATTTTTTCGTCTTTATTCATATTCACCTCCTCTCTGAACGACAATTAAATCGTCAAAGACAAAGGGTATAAACCGCAATTCTTCCTTACTTTGTGTCCATCCAGAAATGAGTCCCGCCCAAGGCGGGACGCAAAATAGCCATTTATGGATCGGCACTACCTAGTCTCGGCAGGCTTGCATGATTAAGCCCCTTGACCATCGAGAACATCTCCCAGGCCTCCGGGGCACCTACTGTCTTTGACTTAAACTTATCCAGTTATCCAGAAACAAAGACTCTGGATATTTACATTTTAACGTGGAAACCCCAAGAATTGCAGTCCTGCTAAGGCAGGACTGTCCCGCAAAATCACGCAACGCTTTCCAACAGATTATCAGATGTTTTATACCTGAATTGCCAACAACTGCGATTACCGGTTTAAGAAATCCTTTACATAGATGGGGTCTATCTTGATCCCTGGACCCATTGTTGAAGAGAGGGCTATGGTTCTAAAATAGGTTCCCTTACTCGCAGGGGGTTTCAATCTCTGGAGAGTTTCAATAAAGGCGCCGACATTCTCGATAAGTTTTTCAACTCCAAAGGAAACCTTGCCCATAGAAGAATGAACAATGCCTGTTTTTTCAACCTTGAAATCGATCTTCCCGGCCTTGATCTCTGTCACGGCTCTTGCCACGTCAAAGGTAACCGTTCCTAACTTGGCATTGGGCATCATACCTCTTGGACCTAAAATCCGCCCCAGCTTTCCTACAGAACCCATCATGTCCGGCGTTGCGATGGCCTTATCAAACTCTAACCATCCTTTCTTTACCTTCTCCACAAGTTCATCCGAACCTGCATAGTCTGCCCCCGCGTCAAGGGCCTCTTTCTCTTTTTCACCTTTTGCAAAAACGGCAACACTGACTTTTTTCCCCACGCCGTTTGGCAGGACAACAGTACCTCTGACCATTTGATCGGCATGCCTGGGATCTACCCCTAACCTGACAGCCAGTTCCACGCTTTCATCAAACCGCGCATTAGCGCAATCAAGCGCAAGTCCGATCGCATCTTCAAAGGTATATCTATTCAGCTTATTGACTTTCTGAACGCTTTCGCTATATTTTTTGCCTTTCCTAGCCATATCTATTTTCCTTCTACACCCTTAATTAGATAACTGTAACACCCATACTCCTTGCAGTACCCTCGATAATCCTTACTGCACCCTCTAAATCGATTGCATTCAGGTCTTCCATCTTGACTTTTGCAATCTCCTCCACCTGTTTTCGTGTAACTGACCCTACCTTGTCCCGGTTTGGCTCGGATGACCCTTTTGCAATCTTTGCAGACTGCTTCAAAAGCACTGCGGCAGGAGGGGTTTTGGTTATGAACGTGAAAGACCTGTCAGCATATATTGTAATAATAACCGGGATTACCGTGCCTGTCTGATCCTGCGTTCTTGCATTAAATGCCTTGCAGAACTCAGCAATATTAACCCCATGTTGACCCAGCGCAGGCCCTATGGGCGGGGAAGGATTAGCCTGTCCCCCCTTCACCTGAAGTTTAATGGATCCAATTATTTTTTTTGCCATAGTAAATAAACCTCGCTTAATCTCCTATCAACACTATCTTCAATAATCACATCTAAATCTTATTGACCTGAATAAAATCCAATTCCACAGGCGTTGGACGTCCGAATATGGTTATAAGGACTCTCAACTTCTCCTTGTCAGGCTTCATTTCCTCAACAGTACCTTGGAAATTGGTGAAAGGACCATCTACCACCCTGACTTCGTCCCCCTCTTCAAAGCTGTATCGCGCTTTAGGTCTACTCACACCCTCTTCCATCTGACGGACAATCCGTTCTGCCTCCTCGTCAGAGATCGGTGTAGGATTGATCTCACCTCCGACAAATCCGGTGACCTTTGCGGTATCATTTACAAGATGCCAGGTATCTTTGTTCAGCGCCATCTGCACTAATATATAACCTGGGTAGAATTTCCTGGAAGAGGTCTTTTTCTGCCCCTTTCTAAGCTCAACTACCTGTTCGGTAGGGACAAGGATATTGCCAAAGGACTCTTTCTGCCCGAGAGCTTCGATCCTCTCATCTAAATTCCTTTTTACTTTATCCTCAAAACCGGAATAGACATGAACAATGTACCATTTTAATTCCACACGAATACCTTACCCAACGACATTTTTAATGATTTTTATGAGGCCAAAGTCAACTAAACCAAGATAAAATGCAACCAAAAGGGTAAGGACTATTACAACCGCCGTGGAGGCCAACAGTTCTTTTCGCGTAGGCCATTTGACCTTCTTCAACTCCATCTTTGCCTCTCTCAAAAATTGCCCCACCTTATTGGTAATCTTTGTTGCAGATCCGACTTTAGCCTCCATGGCTTTTCTTGGCGTCTTCTGAATTACCCGGGAAGGTTTTTCTATCACCGGCTGATTTTCTTGAAGCAATTTTGAATTTGCAACCACGGCCCCCTTTTTTCTTGTGGAGGCATTTCTCTTCTTCCTTTTGGCGCCTTTTTTGCTTTTTGTTTTCTGGCTTGGTTTTTTCATTTGAAAATAGAATTCCGGTGTTTAAGCTGTTTTAAGTTTCTGAGTAAAAAGCAATCAATACATAGCAAATGGCAAATTTAAGAAAACCCCGCAAGCTCACAACAAAAATGGCAGGCCAGGAGGGATTCGAACCCCCATCACCCGGATTTGGAGTCCGGTGCTCTAGCCGTTAGAGCTACTGGCCTGCATTCATTCACACCAACTACTTTGTTTCCTTATGTAGTGTATGGGTCATACAAGAAGGACAATATTTCTTGAATCCTAATTTATCCGGAGTCTTCCGCTTGTTCTTTGTAGTAGTATAATTCCTGTTCTTACACTGCTCACAGGCTAATGTAACTATATCACGCATTTTCTGAAGCTCTCCTACTCGATAATCTCACTGATAACGCCTGCGCCAACGGTCCTTCCACCCTCACGAATAGCAAACCTCAACTCCTTCTCCATCGCTATTGGGGTGATTAAAACAACCTCCATCGCCACATTGTCTC
>Ga0114923_10002170_pt1 | contig 13369 bp, 11 predicted proteins | sample SumtaG_FD_89578 | JGI IMG/M metagenome (GOLD analysis project Ga0114923, IMG submission 89578) | Deep subsurface microbial communities from Indian Ocean to uncover new lineages of life (NeLLi) - Sumatra_00157 metaG | ecosystem: Environmental > Aquatic > Marine > Oceanic > Sediment | place: near... | reverse complement strand
GGGATTCAAAACTCATCGATTCACCTGTTCTGGGATGCAGGAATGTAAGCTGCCAGGCATGGAGTATCTGCCGGCGTACCCCCTTAAGGATATCTTGCACAGGCCCCGGGGCAAGACCCTTCCACCTTCTTTTCCCTCCGTATGTGGCGTCTCCTACCACAGGATGACCTATGGCCGTGCAGTGGACACGAACCTGGTGTGTACGCCCGGTCGTCAAATCGACTTCAAGGAGGGTTACACCGGAAAAAGATTCTTTGATCTTCCATCCGGTTTCTGTGGACCGACTCCGCCGGCTCTTTGTGGACATTTTTTTCCGATTGAAGGGATGGCGGCCTATAGGCAAATTGATAACTCCGGCCGGTCTCTTCACCTCTCCATAGACGAGGGCAAGGTATAGTTTCCGCACTTGTCGTTCCTTAAACTGGCGGCTCAGGCCCTCATGGGCCATGTCATTTTTTGCCACAATGAGGGTGCCGGAGGTGTCCTTATCAAGTCGGTGGACGATTCCCGGCCGAAGCTCTCCCTCAATCCCTTTTAGATCACTACAATGGTAGAGCAGCCCGTTTACAAGAGTTCCGCTCGGATGTCCCGGCGCAGGATGAACAACAAGGCCTGGAGGCTTGTTCAAGACGATGACATCGGCATCTTCATACAGGATGGAAAGTGGAATCGGCTCTGGCTTGCATGTTATGGGTTGCGGAGGCGGGATTTTACACTGGACTATGTCTTCGCATCGTGTAACATAGCCGGGTTTCTTTGTCAGGCCATTGACCGTAACGTGCCCGGCCCGAATCAATCTGCCTGCATAGGAACGGGATAGAGCGGGAATCCGCGCTGCTACGACCGTATCGAGACGTTGACCAGCCTCTAATTCGGTTGCCGTGAAACTATGAACAGGCTCCCCTCCTGATTATTCCAAATTGAATATCGCCTTTATATCCGACATGATAGTACTCTCATCCGTCTTCTTGGCAATGGAGAGTTCTTTGAGCAGGAGACTTTGTGCAGTATCAAGCATCTTACGTTCACCAAAAGAGAGTTCTTTATCTTCCTTCAGCAGGTATAGGTCCCTGAGAACCTCCGCCACCTCGTAGACTGATCCGGTCTTAATCTTTTCCATGTAGTCACGGTAACGCCGGTTCCAGGTCTGATTGTCCGCAGGAATATCTCTTTTCTTCATGACTTCATAGACTCTTCCTACCTCTTCCTCGTCGATGATATCCCGCAGACCCACAGATTCCACGTTATTCACAGGTATCATGATGATCATGTCGTTTTCGAGGATCTTTATGATATAAAAATCCTGCTCTTGACCGGAGATCTCTCGCGTCTCGATCGCCTCGATACGCCCCACGCCGTGGGCCGGATATACTGTCAGGTCACCAATTTTAAACATACGAAAAACCCCACTTTTTTAAATATAAAACAAAAATTGCCAATCCTTAAGAGGTTTTAGAATTTAAATAATATCATTTCCTTGCCAAATAATCAACTCAAAACCCACACTTTTCGGGCCAAATCCTCATTAACCCAAAAGCAGGAGGTGTATGGGGTACTGAAAGCTCACGCTCAAGAGATGTTGAAGATTGAAAATTAATCCTTAATAATGTCAAGCTATTATGTTTACAAAACTCTATCGACATTTTTTATGAAATGTTCGGGATAGGGAACCCAAGAGCGGCATGGCCAGATTAGCGATCCGGCCGAGTTTTGAAGATCCCTGCAGCAAGCTGCGGGGAATGCGCTCGCTATTGCGGTTCAAAAAATGTGTAGTTCGCAGATTTTGCGGAAATGATGGCCGTAGATCGCTAATGTAATGGCCAGTGACAACAACTCGGGACGGTGAAAAAGCGTCCAGGACAAGAGCCTCCAATACTGGAATCGCTCCTTGCCAAATACACCTAAGCGGATATTGGAACGAAAGAATGCCAAGAAGCTCTGAAGGTCCAGCGGGATTTCGATCTTTGGCGCTTTATACTCCCGCAGGAAGGTCTTGACGCGCTTATAGTAGTGCTTATGCGAATAAATATGGCACATTATATTCCTATATCCCTCGCACAACACATCAAGGCCCATGTTAGGGATTATGTTAGTCGTGCCGTCTACGTTATCCCCCGACATATGACCGAGCAGGCGACCCTCTTGTTCCAAACGTTCGTAAAGTCTTGTGCCAGGAGGGGCCTGAAGCAGGCCGACCATCGCCGTCACAATCCCGCTTTTTTGGATAAAATCAATTTGTCGTTGGAAGATGGAATGGGTGTCACTGTCGAAGCCGACGATGAAGCCTCCCTGTACCTGCAAGCCGGCTCGCTGGATACGTTTCACGTCTTCGACCAGGTCGCGGTTTCTGTTCTGTTTTTTGTTGCATTCAGCCAGGCTTTCCTCATCTGGCGTTTCGATCCCGATAAAGACTGCATCAAACCCCGCCTCGACCATCATCTCTATCAATGGCTCGTCGTCGGCCAGATTGATAGAGGCTTCTGTGAAAAACGGTACTCCTCTCTTGTCTTTCTGCCATTCAATTAGCGCTGGCAAGAGCCGGGTTTTGAGATACCCTTTGTTGCCGATGAAGTTGTCATCCACGAAGAAGACCTGTCCACGCCATCCAAGGTTGTAAAGGTCATCCAACTCGGCAATAATCTGCTCGGCTGTCTTGATACGCGGCCGGTGCCCGAATAACACCGTCACGTTGCAAAAATCGCAATTGAACGGGCAGCCTCTGGAGAACTGAATACTCATCGAAGCATACCGCTTGAGATCGGCCAACTCCCACATAGGAGCTGGTGTCTCCCGGAAGTCGCAAAATTCGGATGTCTCGTAGACGCGCCTGGCACATCCCGTTTCCAGATCCGCCAGGAAAGGCGGGAGGGTCAGTTCGGCCTCATTCAGCACAAAATGATCCACATCCTCAAACTCCTCGTACTCGCTCGTGAAGAGTGGGCCGCCGGCAACGATCTTGAGGCCTGCCTCCTTGCACCGGGCAATGGTCTGACGTGCTGACTCTCTCTGCACAACCATGCCGCTGATAAATACGTAATCAGCCCACACCAGGTCTTCTTCAGTGAGCTTTTTTATATTGACATCAACCAAGCGCTTGGACCATTGTTTGGGCAGCATCGCCGCGAGTGTCAGTAGCCCCAGCGGTGGCAAGGCAGCCTTTTTGCGAATGAATTTTAGTGCATACTTAAAACTCCAGAATGTGTCTGGGAACTCGGGGTAGATTAACAGGACATTCATTGGATGAGCTTCCTTATAGCCTTTCTATTCAGCGGTTAATAGCCACGACTTTGAAATCTTCTTCTTGATTGTTGGTATTCTGTAAACCATGCAACAGTTATTCTACGGGACAGGCACTAAATTTCGGGCGGTTCCTGGACCAGCATCTCGGCCAGAGTCAGATTCACCTTAGGCAAGGCCTTGATCTTCGGTCCCACAAAGGCCATCTCCAGGGAGGCCAGATCCCGGTAAAAACCTGTCCTGTCCAGAACGGGCACCTCTTCCAAATGCGAGTAAAGTTCCTGGCACCTAAAACAGCCTGGGAAACTCATCTTTTTACTGTCCGGCCTGACAAAGCTGTTCGGGACCCCGTGCATGCGGCAGATCATGAGCCTATATTCATAAAGCTGGCAAAGCCCGTTATCGTTCAATGGACACATAATGCGGGGTCTAAGGCCTTGAGACAAGGGAGTTCGGCTCTGTCTGACGTACTCTCTGGCTCTGTTCATAAACTCCCGCTTTTTTTCATCGGGACAGGATCTTGTCCCCTTCAAAAGATAAGCCCATTCGATATAGGTATGGTGCTGGAAATGGCTGATGCAGCAATTGTCAGGACATCCCCGGCAGGAGAGGCCGATCTTGCCGGCAGCCCGGTTGTAGGCCTCCTCCATCTCGGAATAGAGCCGGGACAGTTTTGTAAACAGAGTGCTTTTAAATGTTTTGTCTCGCATATAGCAGGGCTGCTGCTCAACAAATTCCGGCTCAGTTTTCCGTCATTTGGGCAACAGCCTGTTCAGCCTTCTTCCGGCTTTTTCTTCTCAACCAGAGAGAGAAAAGGTTTAAAAAGGTCAATGGGGATCGGAAACACCGTTGTGGAATTGCTCTCGGCCGCAATCTCCCGAAGCGTCTGAAGATACCGCAGCTGCAAGGCCATGGGGTGATCCCCGATAATGGTGGCAGCCTCTGCCAGCCTGCCGGCCGCCTGAAACTCTCCTTCTGCATTGATGACCTTGGCACGCCGCTCTCGCTCTGCCTCAGCCTGCTTGGCCATGGCTCGCTGCATTTCCTGGGGGAGATCGATATGCTTGACCTCCACGGTGGATACCTTGATCCCCCACGGATCAGTCTGGGCATCCAGGATCTCCTGAAGCTGCATGTTTATCTTTTCCCGCTCAGAAAGAAGTTCGTCCAACTCGGCCTGACCGCACACACTGCGAAGTGTGGTCTGGGCAAGCTGGGATGTGGCATACATGTAGTTTTCCACCTCGATAATCCCCTTCACCGGGTCCATGACCCTGAAGTAGATGACGGCATTCACCTTAAGCGACACGTTGTCCCGGGTGATGACGTCCTGAGGGTCCACATCCATGGCAATCAGACGCAGACTCACCTTCACCATCTTGTCAACGATAGGGATTAGGATGATTAAACCCGGGCCCTTAGCGCCAATTACCCGCCCCAAACGGAATATGACGCCACGCTCATATTCTTTGAGGACCCGTATGGCAGAGGCCAGGAAGAATAACAGCAGGATAATACCTGTAATAATCGTAATCATAAGACCTCGCTAATCTTTATCCCGAATCCCGTAATAATTCCTGCTAAAACGACAATCTGGCTCAAGGTGCCAGCAAAGCACACAATGTCCACGTTTAACTGATATTAGAGGGCAAAGTGCTGAGAACTTCCTTTTGGGTGAGGGTAGCTTAGGGCAAAGGCGCTCGGGTGTCAATGTCTTAGTGGCAAAAGGCCCAGGACCGCGTCAAAGTCGCATAGTGGATGGCGATCATTATCGTCGGTAGAGAGGTTACGATCACCGGGTTCGGGGCCATAATCTCTCAGCAGATGGGTGCCGTTATCCCGGCTAACCGATGGGGGAAAATAAAGACATTGGTGCAATTAGCATTTAAGCTTCCTCGGTTATGAAAGGGCAGCGGGGGGTTTATTCATTGTCATCCCAGTGAACATATCGCGCTTTGCCGTAGGGGACCCTTACCACAGCGTGATAAACTTTAATATGTGATTGTGCTATTTTCGACCATCCAACTTTTTGATCGACGTAATTATTTATGTTTTCCCGCAAAGACCGGGCTAATATTGTATCGTTAAGAATCATCGCGGTTTTTTCAAGATAATCCTGTTTGGTTTCGCAGGTAAAGCCGCCTTTGCACTTTTTCAGGATTATTTTGAAGGCAAGAAGATTGGACGTGACAACAGGCTTGCCAAATGCGAAACACTGAGACATAATGCCGCTCTGACCACCAAGGTCGTAAGGTAATATTACCACGTCGCTGGCCGAGACGATCGTATCAAAGGTATGCTGGGGAAATTGGCCGCGCAGCACAAGGATCTTGTCATTGACGGACGAATTGTTGATGGCTTCAAGAAACCGCCTCTGATATTCCCTGAATTCCAATCCCCGGGATTTTCCGGCAATCACGAGGACCACATCATCCATCATTTCACAGATCTCTGGGAACCATTCCACCACCTTGTAAAATCCTTTGGTGGGTCGAAAGTACCCGCATAAAAGGATCACTTTTTTCCCTTCAATACCCAGTTTCTCTTTTGCATCTGGTATAGGGGACACCTCCCGCACACCATGGGGTATGACGTGGATTTTTTCCTCCTTCCCGAGATACCGTACCAAAGTCTCTTTCTGATAGTCTTCATGGACAATAATCGCGGAACTTTCGTTCACAACGGTTCGCAAAATAATCTTTTCGAATTCCTCCAGGTCAGAATGGACCGTGTGCAGTGTAGTTACCACAGGCTCTCCGGCCAGCTTGCAACGAAGGATAAAATCAGCTATCTGAACCCCTTTTTGAGAACCATAAAGGCCATATTCATGCTGAACGTGGATGACATCGGGTGTGATCTTGTCGCAGACACTAAATAACTCTGAGCCCGATGAGACGCTCTCCAGCGAGAATATGGGAAACACATTTTTACCCTGGGCACCTATTTGACTGACTACAAAGGTTTCGTTATGCAGTTTTTTCAACGCCTCATTCAGGTAACAGGTGTAAGCGCCAATGCCGCATTCAATGGGTGGATAAGTAGAAATAAATGCGATTCTCATAAGAATTATCTTTATTCCAATGTCTCTAACAATTCATCGACAGTTGTTTCAGCTAAACATACTGTTTCGTCACAGGCGCCGTAATAGATAAGAATACGCCCATCCTCCTTCTGGATAAGGCCGTTGGAAAAAACCACATTGGGGAAAAACCCTTTGGTTTCGTAAGGTTTTTCTGGTTCCAATACAGGTTTGTCCCCCCTTTTTAAAACCACCGAAGGATTCTCCAAATCAAGTAAAAGTAAGAATAATGAATAGCGCTGGTCCCGTCCCTTTCCGTGATAAATTTCCAGCCACCCTTCCTTGGTTTTTATTGGAGCGGCTCCCCCGCCGATCTTCTGTTCTTCCCAGATGGTATTACGCGGCCGGGCTATACATTTGTGGCAACCCCAGTGGATTAAGTCGGGCGATTCCGCGTACCAGATGGAAGGAAGGCCAAAGCCGCTGTTGTCGGGCCTGTGCAGGGCGCAGTATTTTCCGTCGACCTGTTCCGGGAAAATAGAAACGTCCTTATTCTGCGGATGGAAGATAATACCCCTGCGCTCCAGATTTTTAAAATCCTTGGTGACAGCCAGGGCAGTGGCAAAACCGTCCGCAGAAACAGCTGTATAATTGATGTAATAGGTATTACCAATTTTAGTTACGCGGGCATCCTCCACACCAAAGCCTTCGCTTTCATCCGCAGGAGCGATAAAAGGCTTTTTATCCACTGTAAAATGAACGCTGTCACGGCTCCGGGCCAGGCGGATGTGGCTCATGGTGGAAAGGTAATCGATTCCTTTATAAACGACTCCCCGTGTATCCTTTAAGCTGACATCGGGATCACCCAGCCTGACCTCTAAAATTTCCGGACACCCATTTCCATTTTCAAAGCGGTAATAGGGAACCGCGGCATACCCCTCCCGGGGCTTGCAGTCCTCTGCAATCCGCAGGAGCAAAATAACTTCATCCCCGTAGACCGTGGCTCCCGGATTAAACGCTCCACGCACCCGGTAGCCAGACCGGGAGGGGGGAACCATACTTGGCTTGATAACAGGATTTTCAGGATGTCTTTGCATTAGTCCAGGGTTTCCTCGATCAATTTATCTAAATCAGTAGTCGCCACACACAGGCAGGTGTCGGCTGCACCATAATATATCTTAATTTCATTATTGGGCTCCACGATGACTCCGCAGGCAAAGACCACATTATTGACATCTCCCACTCTTTCGTACTTTTCCCGGGGGGAGAGAATGGCTTCCTTGCTGCGGGCAATGACCCGGCCGGGATTTTCAAGGTCCATCAGGACTGTCCCCATCCTGTAAATGGGGCCGCCGGAGGTCATCTTAAAACCGTGATAAATCTCCAGCCATCCTTTGTTGGTTTTAATGGGAGGAACCGAAGCCCCTACACGGGTGGAATCCCAATACCCTGGCCGGGGACTAATAACGATCTCATGGTGTCCCCAGTGGATAAGGTCTTCAGAATAGGAAATCCAGATGGAGCCGATATCCCTGGCAATGGGCCTGTCCAGCCGGGCATATTTTCCATTGATTTTTTCCGGGAAAAGCACACCGTCCTTATTTCCCGGCTCGGAAATGAGGGCGATCCGTTCGTAGGTTTTGAAGTCTTTGGTCTTGGCAATGGCGATTCTCGAACCGTATTCGGAGGCAGCAGTGTAAAGGATGTAGTGCACCCCATCAAAAAACGTAATCCTTGGATCTTCCAGCCCCTTGGCCTCATACATGGCAAAGGGGCCGTTTTTTTCCGGCATCATTACCGGTTCCGGATCCATTTCAAAATGATAGCCGTCATCGCTGCGGGCCAGGGCTAAAAAAGAATACCCCTGCTGCCCCTCCACCCTCAATAGAATTATATATTCATTGTTAATTCTTACCGGGGAGCCGTTAAAAACCGTGTTACAGCGAAAAGGAATATCCTCCAGAGTAATAATCGGGTTCCCTTCCCAGCGGTGCAAAAAATCCCTGGTACCTCGAATCGCCATCTAAAACTCCTGCTTACTGGCAAAACATTCGTCTACGACCTCAGATAATTTTGTAGCGCCGACACAAAGGCAATTATCTGCTGCACCGTAGAAAATTTTAAGCTCGCCGTTGTCCTCCAGAACGGCGCCGGAGGAAAAAACCACATTGGTAAAATCTCCCATCCGCTCATAATCCTCCCGGGGAGACAGGATGGGAACATTGCAACGGGCAACGACTTTGCAGGGGTTCTCCCGCTCCAAAATGGCCGCCCCCAAACGCGTGATCGGCCCGGTGGAGGTGGGTTTAATACCGTAGTAAGCCAGCAGCCATCCTTCCTCTATCTCCATGGGAGGGAAGGCACAGCCGACGAGGCCCGAATCCCAGAATCCGTTCCTTGGGGATATCACTACCTCGCTCTCCCCCCAGGTTAAAAGATCCTTGGAATAGGACAACCAGATTCTTGCCCCTATTCTGGGTCGGTCAAGCCGGGCGTATCTGCCGTTGAATTTGCACGGAAATAAGGCCCCGGCCTTGGTTTCCGGCTCGGATATGATACCGTGCTTTTCCACTGTTTTGAAATCAGTGGTAGAAGCAAGGCAAAGGAGCTTGCCGTGATGCCCAACCCCTAAATAGATGATGTAGTATTTGCCGTCTAAAAAGGTTACCCTTGCTTCCCGTACGCCCAGCCCTTCAAATTCAGCCAGTTTCCCTTCTTCCTCCGGCTTTAAAAAGGGCTGCTCATCCACGGTAAAATGAAAACCCGTTTTGCTTCTCGCGGGATAAATGGAGGTCTTCCCTTCCAAATTTTCAATGGTCACCAGCAGAAGATAGCGGTGCTCCAGCTTTACCGCAGCAGCGCTGTAAACGTTGTTGGAAACAAAAGGAAGGTTATCCAGCGCAATAATGGGATTCCCCTCCCACCGGTGCACAATATCGTGCCTGAATTTTTTGGGCATCTATGGTATCCTTAAAGGAATCGATAGCAAGAACTTGCTTTTTTGTTTTTTGTAAAGGAAATATAGGAGAACTGGAGTTGTGTGTCAAGTGGAAGGTAGTCACAGGAAACCCCTGTAATCTTGCCGGTAAGTTCCCTTCTTATGTCTAAGGTCTCCTATTGCGCCGTTACGTTGGCTGATCGAACAGTGCCCCACCCTCTGGCCACTGCGGACGCAAAGCCCTGTGAGATATGAATGACGCCTGTGGAAGCGACGTCTCCAAATATAAATATAAAAGGATTGGTGCGGCGCGCACACCAATCCTTTTATAATGGTTAACTAATAACAGGTACTGCGCCTAAATCAGGAACGGCACCATGAGAAGGGCCACAACGTTCAGGATCTTGATCATCGGGTTGATGGCCGGGCCCGCTGTGTCTTTGTACGGGTCGCCAACCGTGTCGCCCGTGACTGCGGCCTTATGGGCATCGCTTCCTTTACCGCCAAGGTGACCGTCTTCGATATACTTCTTGGCATTATCCCAGGCCGCGCCCCCTGTGGTCATGGAGATCGCCACAAAGACGCCTGTGATGATACTACCGATCAGCACTGCCCCGAGCGCAACCGGGCCAAGCAAGAACCCAACCAGTATGGGCACAACAACCGGGATAAGGGCCGGCACGACCATCTCTTTAAGGGCAAAACGGGTCACGATATCCACGCAGGCAGCATAGTCCGGTTTTGCCGTACCTTCCATGATCCCCGGGATCTCCCGGAATTGTCGCCTGACTTCCTCCACGACCTGGCCTCCGGCTTTTCCTACCGCCATCATGGCAATGGAGGCAAAGAGGTAGGGAAGGAGCCCGCCGATAAAAAGGCCGATGATCACGTACACGTTCCCAAGATCAAAGGTCAATTCCACGCCTGTACCGCCGGCGGCATGCGCAGCCTCGCTCAGATCCTGAATGTAAGCAGAAAAGAGCACCAGGGCTGCCAGGGCTGCAGAACCAATGGCATACCCCTTGGTGACGGCCTTGGTGGTGTTACCGACCGCATCTAAGGGATCGGTGATCGCTCTAACACTCTCATCCATCCCCGCCATCTCGGCAATACCGCCTGCATTGTCGGTGATCGGCCCGTAGGCATCAATGGCAATCACCATACCGGTCATGGAGAGCATGCTCATGGCAGCCAGCGCGATCCCAAAAATGCCTGCCAACAGGTAAGCGGCCATGATGGCAGCACAGATCAGAAGGACCGGGATGGCTGTGGACTGCATACTCACCGCAAGGCCTGCAATGATGTTCGTGCCATGCCCTGTGGTAGATGCCTGTGCAATCCCCTTAACCGGACCCCGGACCCCTGTATAGTATTCTGTCACGATTACTATGCCCACGGTCAGTACCAGACCGATCAGTGTGCAGAGATAAAGGTTCATGAAGGGAGTTTCCAATCCCACCATCATCTTCTTGGTCGCAAAGTAAAATGCGGCACCAGCAAGAATAGCCGCACCGAACATCCCCTTGTAAAGGGCCCCCATGATGTAATCACCGGCACCAAGCCTTACAAAGAAGCTTGCAATGATGGAGGCTATAATGGAGATGGCGCCCAAAACGAGCGGGAAGGTCACTATGTTATGGTACATCTCTGCCCCGACCTTGGCCTCCGGGAAAAGGAGATGGGCAAGGAGCATAGCAGCCACGGCTGTGACCGCATAGGTTTCAAACAGGTCTGCGGCCATGCCCGCGCAGTCGCCAACATTGTCCCCCACGTTGTCGGCAATGGTTGCTGGATTTCTCGGATCATCTTCAGGGATACCAGCCTCGACTTTGCCCACAAGGTCCGCGCCAACGTCCGCGCCCTTGGTGAAAATGCCGCCGCCGAGCCGGGCAAATATGGAGATCAGGCTCCCGCCAAAACCAAGTGCTATAAGGGCCCTGATGTCATGGGTCGCGGCATAATAGCCGGCCACGCATGTCAGGGCAAGGCCCGCCACTATCATCCCTGTGACCGTTCCGCCCCTGAACGCCAGGGCAAGCCCGGCTGCAAGGCCCTTTTTGGAGGCCTCTGCCGTGCGCACGTTCGCAATGACCGACACCCGCATCCCAATATAGCCTGCAACGTAAGAGGCTGTGGCACCGATGATGAAGCCGATGGCAGTCGTAATCCCCATGGTGGCCCCAATAATGACAACGATGATGCCAGCCGCAATAACAACCGTCTTCAACTGGCGGTTAAGATAGGCTATGGCCCCTTCCTTGATCGCGCCGGCAATCTCCTGCATTTTTTCGTCCCCTGGCGAGGCCTTTTTTACAGCGCCTGCCAGAAGCAGCGCGAAAACCACACCTACCGCACCAACAAGTGTACAATAAAGCTCAACATTCATAGTCTCCTCCCAATGTTTCTTTCTGGAATTGTCTTACCATGAAATCTATTCATCGCCTCTGATAGCCCTTTGAAAAGGACCGTATCCACGGCATCCTGTGCCATGTCGATTACGTCATCCAAGAGTCTCTCTTGGTTGGTGTCGAATCCGCCCAGCACGTAAGCTTTTGCCTCTTGCCGGGTTTGTGGACGCCCGATGCCAACGCGAACGCGGACAAATGCGCCGCTGCCAAATGCTTCTATTAGAGATTTTACACCGTTATGTCCTCCATCCCCTCCTTTCTGTTTAATCCTTATTTTGCCAAATATAAGATCCATGTCATCGTGAATCACTAAGATCTCTTTTGTGTCTAATTTGAGAAAAGATGCCAAGTCCTTGACTGCCGTCCCGCTCAGATTCATAAAGGTCATGGGTTTAGCAAGAACCACAGGTCTGCCCTTCACCATGCCAAGACCAAAAATACTCTCGCAATGCCGTTTATCGAGCAATATGCCGTGCCTCCGGGCCAGCCGATCAACGACCATGAACCCGACGTTATGCCGGGTCAGGCGGTATTCCTCCCCGGGGTTTCCCATGCCCACGATCAACTGAAACCTATGTTCCAGCATCCGCTGATACTAAGTAGTATCCTCCTTTTCTGCAGCTTCCTTTTTTGGGGCTTCAGATTCCCCGGCTTCAGCCTCTACAGCTTCCTCTTCTTCCTCTGCTTCCTCTTCTGGTACTTCTTCCTCTTCCTCCTCCACAGTCGGCGCCACCACCGTGAGCACCGTAAGACCGGGGGCAGCCAACAGCCTTATCTTATCTCCAAGCTCAATATCTCCAATGTGAACGGAGTCCCCGATGTCGAGGCTCGTCACATCGACTTCGATCTTATCGGGCATGTCTTCGGGAAGACAGGATATCTCGAGTTCATGGCGCACCACCTGTAAAAGGCCTCCGCGTTCAATCCCCTTGGACTTCCCTGTTACCCCAACCGACACATTCACTACAACCTCCTCATACAACGATATTTCATAAAAATCAATATGAAGATATCCATTTGTCACAGGAGCGGTCTGAACCTCTTTTACCATCGCTGTAGCATTCTTGGTGCCGCCGTTTTTGATTATAAGCTTTAGAATTACCTGTTCAGTTCCGCTATCCTTGTAGATCTTATCCAGATCGAGCGAAGAGAGTGTAAGGGGCATGGACTCTCTTTTTGGGCCGTACAGCACCGCCGGGATAAGCCCTTGCCGTCTGAGTTCCCGAGCCGAACTCTTACCAAAGGTATTTCGTTGAGTGACTTTTAGATCAAATATTTCCAATGACGACTCCCTCCTTCTTTAGTACTTACTTGGGGATGGCGACAGAATAACTTCCCCAAAATGATTTTATAGAGCACCCCTTAACCATTACCTTTAAACAGAATACTTTGAGGAAGTTATTTCGTCCTCACTCCTTGGCTAATTACACGAACAAGGAGCTGACCGAACTTCCTGTGTGAGAGCGATGAATCGCCTCTGCTAAAAGCTTGGAAACGGACAATACATGGATCTTATCACACTTCTTGGCCTTTTTACTTAGAGGGTTGGTATTGGTAACCACAAGGGTTTGAATCTCCGAATTCGTAATGCGCTTTACAGCGGGACCCGACAGGACCGCATGAGCGCAGCATGCATGAACCTCCAAAGCGCCGTGTTTCTTCAAGGCAAAAGCCGCCTGGGTGAGAGTACCTGCGGTGTCCACCATGTCATCTAAAATAACAGCTATCTTCCCGTCAACATCCCCTACTACGTTCATGGCCTTGGCC
>Ga0114923_10002169_pt1 | contig 13371 bp, 36 predicted proteins | sample SumtaG_FD_89578 | JGI IMG/M metagenome (GOLD analysis project Ga0114923, IMG submission 89578) | Deep subsurface microbial communities from Indian Ocean to uncover new lineages of life (NeLLi) - Sumatra_00157 metaG | ecosystem: Environmental > Aquatic > Marine > Oceanic > Sediment | place: near... | reverse complement strand
TTATGTTTGATTATGCTTTAACTGGCTTGAGTACAGACGATCAATTATGGATTCATTATTATATTATGAAATATCGATTTATATCGTTTGAAGACAAAAGATCCGATCTTGTGTGGGCTAATAAAAAAATGTTAGCTCAAGTATTTTATGGTGTTTTTGTTGATAAAAACAAAATAAATCATATTCGGGGGATCTGGTCATAATGATTAATCCAAACGAGCTAAAAAAAGAGCTTGAAAAAGCCATTAAAAACCGAGAAGATAACCCAACACGATTTAATTCTGAATTCCATAAGGGGGAATTATCAGGATTTAAAGAAGTACTCAGACGAATTAATCAATTTTTTGATGATGATGAAAAATGCTCAATGTGTCAAAGTACAATTAATGTAATGCCAAAAGCTGGATCAGGTGTGGAATCACATTGGATTTGTTTAAAATGTGTGAATGAAAATAATATTGAAGTATTACCAGAATATTTACAAAATATTAATGATTTCGGGCATTGGCATCGACCTTTACAAGGAGAAATATTATAATGAGTAATATTCAAGAAATTGCTAAAAATTATCTGGACCTTCGTAAAAGAGGCAAGGATCAAAAAAATGCACAGTCTGAAATAATACAAAAAATGGGAATTACCAAAAAAGAATTTTATGCTTCATTATTTTGGTTAAATGAAAATGAAAAATCCTATACTCTAAACATTACAGACAAAATTCTGGAGGCTTCAAAATAATGCCTACTGATCACGAAATAGATGAAAAAGAATTAAAGTCACAAATGGAGATTTTTTATGATAAAGTGGGGCTTGATTTACAATTTCATGATAAAGGGGGGCAAGCAAAAACACTGCATTGGTCAGATCCAGAAAATAAGAAAAATCGATATCATATGAATTCAATAACAAGCGAATACTTTACAACTTTAGAAGCTGTTAAAGCTTTACAAGTTGTCAATGCAGTTCTTGACAAAATCACTGAAGGAAAAATTTTTTACGAGTCTAAAAAATGTCTATGGTGTAAAAAACCCTCAAAAGACAGAGAATTTTGTTCAGAAAAATGCCTAAATGAACATTTATCAAAACTTGGATCACCTGAAGAAATCAAAAGACTTTCAGACATTGCAAACAAATCGGAGGATTCAAGCATTTGACTGATGTTTGGTTATTTGGTGAAATGTCCATTAATATGGATGATACACCAAAAGAATTTTTTAAGAAAGCTTGTCATATTGCTGAATCATGTGGTTATACAGTAGAGATTAAAAACAAATCAAAAGAGATTGAAGCTTATAATATTATTATTATGGGTGAAGACTGCGCAGACACACACATTTTAGAAAATTATGTCAATGTTTGGGAAGGTAAAATTTCAAGCCTTCAAAAAGTCGCTCATGAAATAGTATACAAAGATAACAAGACATTTAAAAAAATGCTCTATGTTTTGACATTTGACAAATCAAGTCAATCATGGAAAATAAGTTTTGATTGTAGAAATGATCCAGACTTGCAAAAATGTTTTACTTACAACATAAGCGATTCAATGCCAGCTAAAGAAAAAGAAGATCATTTTATTCCTGAAAAATCAAACTATGATAATGATCTTGATTTGGATACTGTTAGAAATCTTATGCTAAAATTGCATGAAGCTTTTGAAATTTCTGCTGAAGGTGGTACTAATCCAAGTGTCAAATGGGGGGATAATGACGAATCTGATGCTATATCTTACATCATGTCACAAATACAAAAGAAATATCAAGACAGAGCAACAGCAGAACAAAGAAAATCTTGGAGGGATTTTGAAAATTGAGTAAAATATTTACTTTTGGTTTAAAATGGGATACTCTAAGCATTCAAAAAGCTATAGTTGATCATCTAAATGATCTTAAATGGAATGTTACAACTTCATTAGGATTTGCTGATAGTGGGCAATCTGCTTTAATAATTACTGCATTTAAGAAAAAAAATGCTATAATTATACAGCTTGAAAATGAAGGTAAACAGATTAGAATTCAAGCTGGAATTCAAGGGAAATATTTACCAAAAGGAAAACAAATTGCAAAATATGAAGAAGTTTTTCCACACACTGGAATAAAACAAGCTAGTAAATTATTTGAAAAAATTCTTGAGGATTTGAAATAATGGAAATTGTTTTTGATAGTGAAATAGAAAAAGGAAATTATCAAAGTGATGTTTCACAAACAAAAAACTATGAAACAAACGGGCAAATTTTTAGAGCCCATGTTTCAAGCTATAATCAAGGACATTATAAAATTGATAGACTAGCTGAGGATGGACATTTTGAGAACTTGGAAGGTAGGGGCGATTCATGGAATGGTAAAATATCTGTGAATTATACAGACGTTCATTTATTGAGTGGTGAAACAATAAAAGCAAACTGGAATAAAGTTTGGGAAATGGTTGAGGAAAAAATAAGACAATATTCTCAAATGTTACCAGCTCTCAAGGAGAATAAATCATGAATAAAGAATTAGAAAACTTGAAATTAATTAAAAATTCTCAAGTCAAACAAAATCTAAAAAGTCTCATTTTAAACATGGAAAATCTTTTTATAAAAAATGGCACGCCTCATGGATTAATTTTTAGTTTTTTCAAAGAGTGTGTAAATGGTCAAATCCTAATAAGCTTGGATAAAAAACCCAAATGCCACACAAATGGAATAAATGATTTTTACATTGATGATAGAGTGGGATTCAAAAACATGAAAAAAGTTTTGAAAATTAAAAATGAAATTGCTTTTGAAATATTTAAAATTGTAAAGGAATGCAAGCCAAAAATCATTATAGGTGATATTGTAAAACCTTCTTCAAAATATCCAAGCAATGTAGTTTTAAGAGACAGATTAAAAATTAATCCTGATCTAACTCTAAAAATTGTTGCAATACAAAAAGACTTGAATCCACATTATACTGGATATTATGCAGTAAATATAGAGCAAAAACCATTTAAGAAAAATTGGATTTATGTTGGAAGTGATGACATAATCAAAGATGGAAAAAAAGCACAAATTGATTGGCTAAAAGATGAAATCAAAATAGCAAAACTACAAAATAATTCAAAAGCTTTGAAAAGTTTGCAAAAAGAATTGGAGACTTTGAAAAAATGAGTATGTTATCAAATGCTGAAGAAGAATTAACACATGTTGATTTTGGAAAACATGAAATTCCATCAGATAAGATTCGAGTAAATGATGAGCCTTATGAAACTCTGAGCATGGTAAAAAACAAACAAGATGCTAAAATATTCAAAAAAGAATTTAACAAACTTGCAAAAAAATATTTTGATATTGAATACGCATTAATTTATAGAAAACATGTGCAAATTGGACGATTCTATGATATCTATAATCATAGATGGTGTGTTTTAAAAAATGGTGAATTAATTGAAGATAACACATGGCATGAAAAAGCCTCAAAAGATGGTACATGGAACAAGTTCTGCAAAGAAGTGAATGAAAAACTTGGTGATGTCTACATCATAAAGGAGAATTCAAAATAATGGATAAATCAAGAAGGTTAGATGATATTTATCTATATGATCATTATTGTAAAAGATGTGGAATTCATCAAAGTGATCACGATGATGAATTTTGTAAAAATTCAAAATATCCAGCTTTAGATATAGAGCATGGTTATTTGTTTATCATTGCTCATCTATATGATTTTGATTTAACAAATGCCAATCAAAAACAAGCTGATGGGGGCAGACATGGAGCAATAGAGGGGGATATTTGGCTTGATGGTATTGCTTTAATTCATCAATACATAATAAAACAGACTCATTTAATGACTAATGAAAAAATGTTATCAAGAACTTTGATTGACTTTGTTAAAGAAGAGCTTCAACAATTTTCTTATGAAGATGGGGAAATTATACCAGTTATTAAAAAAATCCAGGAGCATCAAAAATAATGCTGACTCCAAAAACTCTCAACATTGACGTACAGCAAGGAAATGGATCTTTCAATGTCACATATGATCCAAAATTACCTTGTGAGCAATGTTATAATGAAAAAACAAATGATTATCTTTTAGGAGCATATGGCAGAAAAGGTGATGAGGTAGGATTATGTCTTAAACATTATTCAGAAACTACTTGGCTTGATAAAAAAGCAATCATTACAATAAGGGAGTGGTTCTAATGAAACAAATAGCATACCTAAAAGAATCAGATGTTGTAACGACTTTTGAGAATCAATTTTTTAGACTCTCTGATGTCATTTACAACAAATATGCAGACAACAAAAAAATGGACAGACTAGAGCTAAAAATTAATGGCAACTATGAATTAATTAGAAGATTTGAAAAAAGTGATACATACCATATTTTTCATAATGAATTGTCTCGTTTAATGCTAGAGTGTGTTAATTGCCAAGATAAAGGATACTTTGTTTTGTATTCTAATTCACAACAGCCTAATCAAGTTCATCTTGATGAGTACGGATGCAAAGCTAATCCAATAAAGGAATTTGATCACCCTCCACAATACAAGGATATCAAAACTGATTTAATCCAAAAGAAAGATGGGTTTTATAGATTCTTGGGAAATCATGACAGTGTTTTTCAATATGTGATTTGGGATAAGGATCTCATAAAGTTAATTCAGATAAGACTTGATGAAATTTATGGAGATACCACAAAATGAAAAGCGTTGAACAAATGACAGTTAATGAGTTGAATTCTGAAATAAAATATGTATCAAGTAAGCTAGAAACTAATCCAGCTGGACCTCAATACCTAAAATGTTTACAAGAGGAATTAGAAAAAAGAAAAAAATAATTTTTTAATTTCTTTCTTTATTTTTTTTTTATTTTTTTATTCCCAATTCCTTTTCTAACAAGTCATTGATGAATTTTTTAGCACTAATTGAGGCTGCTTTTTTGTCTTTTCTTTTGTTTTTTAGATTAATTTCAGCTAGTCTTATTTTTAGAGCTCCGTGTAATTCATCGCTTATCTCAAATGTTAGATTTACCATGCCTTAGAATTAGGTGTAATGTTATTTATATTTTACAGTTTTACAGTAAAAAAGCAAATTCTTTTATAATATTTAACTTCTCTAAAAGATATAAAATAATAGAATTAGAAATAATAGGAAAATTTCAGAGTTACCCAACACTCACAAATGAGGTTGAATTTTAATGGTAACTTTGATAATATCAAATGGGATCTCAACACTTCGCAAGAATGATGAGACAATAAATGAGCACATAGACAGACACCAAAAAAATGTCAAGGAGACTAAAAAATGAGTAATATAGACTTGGAAAAAACAAAAAACTTTGTCGTTGAATTAGAAGATTTTTACAGTAAGGAGTTGGGATCTATGTGTCATGCTAAAATTGTTAATAATAATTTAGAATTGACAATGGATTATGAAGGAATGCAGTTTGCATTATGGGAATATTATAAATTAAGAGGTTTTGATAATGCCCTTGAAAAATCTAAAGAAAAACTCAAAGAAATTTACGAAAAGGAGACTATGAAAAATTGAGACAAAATATTATGTTAGAATTTTCTGCAAAAAATAAAGGAATGCAAGGACAAAAAGCCCTTGATATAATTGAAAATGTTTGCAAAAAGAACTGGTATAGATTAGTTGAATGGCAAAGAAAAGAGCAAAAAATTCGTGTCTTTTCTACATTTAGTGAAATCATGGACGTAATTAATGCAAGACTATTTACAAATTATCAAAGAAGCATCATACAATACACGAGGATTGAAAACTAATGTCTATAGTTCTTGAATCTCAAAAATCATATGTCAATCAACATAAGATAAGAGATAATAAAAAAATCACACTTGAGAAAGAAATAGAATCATTAGAAAAACAATTAGAAGATAAAAAAACAGAGTCAAATAATTTAACAGCTCCATTTTGGGGTGATGCATTAATCAGACCAATAATTGATGAAATTGAAAAGATAATGGGATTACAGCATGATGAACATGATGCAGAAAAGGGATTAACTCCATTTGGAATCAACACAAGAATAAATATTTTCTTTTATCGACTAAAGAAAAATGGTAAAAAAGGTAAACTGATGTATGGTATAACTTTTAGACCATTCAATTTGAAAAAAGGAAAAATGAGTTTAGAAACTAAAAAAACTTTTTCAGGTAGAGAAATAGATCATGTAAGAGATCCTAATCTATGTGATGTTAAAACTATAGAGTGTCCTCAAAAAATTTCAGAAATAATAAATTTAATGAAAAAGGGGATAATTGCCTAATGAGAAAACAAATAGGTACAGTCCAAATCAGTTCTGGATTGTTCTATGTTGTTGATCCTTGTTACATCAAAGATCAGCCAAGCTTACACATTGAAGGAATTGAAAAAGTTTATGAAGAATTTTCAGGTGAGCAATATGATTCTGTGTTTAGTGGTGTTATGGGTAGATTACCAAACGGCACATACAAAGTATTTGCACATTATGCAGAGGATGAAGATATGAAGGGAGCAATTGAAAAGCTTGAGATACAAATCACAAAAGGTAAGGGATTAAAAAGAATAGAACTAGGAAGAATAGGAGTAGATGCTGGAATCATTTACTTTGTTGATCCTAGTAATGTCAAAAATAATCCATTAATTTATGATGATGACAAATGGCAAGAATTTTGTAATGTATACTATGCTACAAAAACTGCAAAGAAAGAACATTTTGCTCAAATATGTGATGGAATAATTTGTAATACATATGGAGGAGATGGGGAATATCCAGTTTATGGATTCTTTGAGGACAACAAAACAATTTCAAAAATAGAGATTGACTTCAAAGGGGAGAATGAAGAATAATGACTGAAGTAACTTTTTGTGACTTTGATATGGCAGAAGGAAAAGCAGTCCTAGCTCCATTTTTTATTAAATTTGGAGAAAATCGCCCAAAAATTAAAGCGCATATGTGTAAAAATCACCAAGAAATTACAGTGAAAATGGCAAATGCAAAAGACACAAAGCCATTAGTTGAGATTCTCATTAAGGCACATGATAATGTAAACAAAGTTTTAGGAGCACCAGTATATTGACTGATGCAGATACACTAATTCATTGGCTACTTGATAACAAGCTAGCAAAAACTTTTGTGCATAAAGAATCACAAGAACAAATGGTAGAGATAACAGAGTTTGGAATTGAAATTAATACCATACTTGATAAACTCAAGACAACATCAAATGAGGCAAAGCAGACAAATGAAATTCTAAAGAAATCTGAATTTGATTTGAACAAAATAGATGAGGATATGACACCATATGAAAGATGCTACAAAATTTTACAGGATTCAAAATACATTAGAATTCCTCAAGAAGATCTCCCTGAAATTATTTCATACTTTCTAAAGGCAATAGATGGATGCTCATGGGAATATCCAAAGGATGCAGTACAAGAAAAACAGTTTGAGACAAATGTTAAGAGCTGTTTTTCCCAGTTTCATAATGAATTATTCCAATTTGCAAAAGATAATCCAGCTACAAGAGGGGGAGAATCTCCTCCATTCAAAGAGGTGGGATTGCACACAATGGATGATCAAGGATTTGAGGGACAAATAATGTCTGATGGTACATATGTTAGAACAATAGATGGTGAGACAGAATATATTTTCTTCAAAGTTTCAGATGAAGAACTGGAAGAAAAATGGCAAGAACAAGCTTCATTGATTAAAAACTCATTACTGAAAGCCTATGACAAATCAATACCAAAAGAAGAAAGCGATGAGATGTTTAAGAAAGCCAAAGAAGCTCAAAGTAAACAAGAAACAATTTAAGTAGAAATTACAAGGAGACACAAATAATGGATAATCAAAAACCAACTCCCAAACTAATCAAGGTCATAGATGAACAAAAAGAAGAACTCATTTTAGAATTTGATAAGGAATTAGAGTGTGAGATTTGTGTTGGAGAAGACAAAGTAACAAAGGGTACATACAAAGTATCTGGGGGTAATGTCGAGATTGGATTCTGTATGTCTCACGTCAAAAAGGTGTATGGCACTTACGAGGAGATAAAATAATGAGTTGTCCAGTTTGTAAAAATAATACTAGAAAGTATAAAGGTGAAACTTGTGATAATTGTGGAGGGTTATTTCCAAATTGAAATTCTGTAAAATCTGCGATAAAAAATTGCCAAAAGATGAAAAGCTAGATCATTGCCATCCTTGTCTTTATGAAGAAGAAAAGGAAAACTTTGAGTGTGACTTTATGGATGATGAATCTCTAACTTGCATATACCAATACAATTTGTTTAGACGAGGGTTTGTCATGGACTGTGAAGGAAATGAATTATCACCTGAAGATGCAAAAAAATATCCACGTCCTGAAGAATTACATAATCATGTTGATTGGTTGCACATTCACTGCACAGGTGGTTGCATAGAATACTTCAAACACGTAGAGCCTAAAGAATATCTATCGATGATAAAGCATTACAAACCAAATCATGAATACATTAGGGAATGCAAAAAGTTGGGGGTAAAACCATGAACTGTAAATCTTGTGATAATGGTTTGACAAAATCTGAAGAAGAAATGGAGCAATGCGTGTGTTGTCAAGAAAAAGAAAAACAAGAAAATTTTCTTTTATCAATTAAAGCCAAAAAAGAATACACAGAAAAAGAAGCACTTGATTTTTGTAGCTATATTCTAGCACATACCCCCTCAAATGGTGCAAGTATGCGACAACTATTTGATAAACTATCGGAGCGTGTATTAGGATGAATACTAAAAAACAGACTTGTAATTTTGTTAGATGCAGAAAAATAATTCATGTGTCAATAGATACTAACAGTGCGTTTTGTGAATTTCATTTCAAAGTAGAAAAACAAAAATTCATTTTATTTGTGAAAAAGTTTGGACTAGCTGATGTGAAAGAAGGAATCAATACACTATTCATGTTAGACAAATATGAATATAGAGAAATAGAGCAAAAAGCAGTTCAAATAGTAAATGACAGTAAAGGTGCAATTGAATTTCATAAAAAATCAGACATTGAATTTAACAAGTGGTGGCTTGATTGGATAAGACAAGAAAAGTTGGTGGTTAATGTAAAATGAGTACACAACTAGAATCAGTAAATCAAGATCAAAAACAATCTCAAGTGCAAAACCCTTGTACATATTGTGCAGATTGGGCAGAAGAATTGGGCTTTGAAATTCAAGAGGCAGAGTTTGACCATGAAACTATAATCATGGGAATTAGAATTTGTTATCCTTTGTGTAGAGAGCATTACTTGGATGTTAAAGCAATGGAGTATGAAAGATAATGCCTGGAAATCACAAATGCCCAGATTGTAAATTGGTTTATCCATGTACTGCTGATGAATGTGATAAACATTATTGGTTACAATGTACTTCATGTGAGAATAAGCAATACGATAGGGAACATCAGGTGGTTTTACCATGAATGATTATTACGATGATGATTACATTACAAAAAGATTTGTAATTATAATGGGAGTTGGAATGTTTCTAATACTTTCAGGAACACTTTTTTTAGCTGATTTTCTATTTCATTTGAATTCGATGTATTATAATGCATTTGCTAAAACTGCGATGGTTTTAGCTTATGCCTTTGCAAGTGCTTGTTTATTGGTATTTTTTATAAAAAAGTATTCAAAAATAACTTTTGATAATAAGGGGAATAAAAAATGAAGACTGAGAAACAACTCCATGATTTGTTAGATGAGTATCTAACTGATTGCAAAAATAAAAAGTGGGAAAAGGCAAAAAGTACGCTTGATATATTTTACAACGCATTGTATCAGAGGGTTAGTTCAAAATGAGTGATCCAATGACTTGGGAACAATATGCGTTTATTGCCTTTGCAGTAGGTTCTATGGCAGTTTCATTAGTTTGGTCCCTCACATACAAAATTAAAAAAAAGGAGGAATCAAAATGAGTCCAATGGCAAAATTAAGAGAAAGAGCACCTGAAATTTTTGGAGAATTTTTAGTCCATGTTGCAAATCATCGTAAGGATGGAATTTTTCATGTATATGTCAGAATGTATCTAGAATCAAAACACATTACAAAGTTGCAAGAAAATTATGAAATATGCAATATTGTACCAACAAGTAAAGAAGATGATATAATGATTGGCAAACATAGTTCCTTAATTCTTCTTGTAAAGGAGAAAAAAAGATGACAAAAAAAGCAGATAAAATTTGTGAGAAAATGGAAGATAATTCATGGGAAATAATGCAGCAATTAAGAAATTTAATTGAAGCTGAATGGGATAGTAAGAGTTTAAAAAAGAAATTAGAAAAGCTAGCAAAAACATCTACTAAATTAGATGATAAATTAGATAAGGAGATTTCTAATGAATAAAGAAGAAAGTCTTTGGGATGAATTATTTGATACAAAAGATGAAGCTGTTTCTCAATTAAAAATACTAATAGAAACAGAATGGGATAGTAAAATTGTAAAAAATAAACTAATTGGATTATCATCTACTTTTGATAGACTTATTCATGAAATTGGTATAGAGGAGAAAAAAAATGAATGATAAAGATACACTCAAAGTTTTCCTTTGTATTGCTATTAGCATTTTATTTTTTGGTATTTTCAGACCAGTAAGTTACGTAATGTTACCAGTAGTAATTATAGGCTCTATGAGTTTGGGTATGTCAGCAGTGTTGATTATCAATAAGTTTTGGAGGGAAGAAAATTGAAAAGTAGGGAAAGTGATTTTAACATTACACAGATGGATATTTCATCACTAAAAGACCTCATTAAAAAATATCCAGATGATGAGGATTCACCAATCCTCAATGTGGCAAAAATTCTTTTAAAACTTGCAAGGAAAAGTTACTAAAAATATATGACTGACTGTTCAGAATACGGATGCACAAAACAATCACACGCAAAAGGATTGTGTGATACGCATTACAGACAATTAAAAAATACTGGCAAGACTACTAAAATAAAAAAAATTGATGGTAAACAAGGCTGCAAAATTAAAGAGTGCCCAAAAAAGCATTTCCAAAATGGTTACTGCAATGCACACTGGAGGCAACATGAAAGAAACGGACGTGTGATGAGTTCTGTTATCAAAAAGTATGATTCACAACAAGGTTGCAAGGTAAAGGGTTGTCCAAACCCACATAATGGACTGGGATATTGTGCTGGACACAAAAAGCAGATAAACAAATTTGGTAGAATTGTAAAAAAAGAACTGAGAGTGTGGCGTAGAAAATGACAAATCTAAAGAGTGATATTAATAAATTTGAGTATCGGAATTACCTCAAATTAGATCATATTGAATTTGAAAGACTAGAGGAAAATTATTGTTGTGGTGAATTTTTTACTATTATGTGTGGATTTGGAACTCATCTCATAGTAAGCCATTATTGGAATACTGGGAATAAACAAATTATGAAATTAGAACCTTGAAGATTAGTTTAAATAACAATGAATTTTTTCATATAATATGAAAAAGTCAATAATTACTGTAATTTGTTTATTTGCTGTAATTATTGCTAGTTTGGGTTTGTTGTTTTTAGATGATTACAAGAATCCAAGTAATGAGATTGTCAATCAACTACAAAGAGATGATATCAAGGCAGTTGCAATGCTGACTATAAATAATGATTGGGGAAATGAGCAAAGTAAAATCATTACAGAGTCATTTTTAATTGATGGAGAAAAAGCACCAAAAATTGAAATAAAATTTGATCCAGAAAATCCAAATTATGATAATATATCAGTCAACTTGTCAAATGCAATAAATGAGCATTTGCAGACATACAACAGTAATGAGATAGCAGTTGTTGTAATTGGATTGGAGGATAAAGATGATCTTAATGTTGCAATATATGGTGATAATTTAAAATTATCAGAACTTGAATGGGTTTGGATTTCAGAATAAGTTTTCAGATACATATTTTACAACAGGAACAGTCACGGCATTCCCACACATGCGATACCTTTGAGTATCTGAAACTATCTCTCCATCTACATTATATTTTGTCCAATCATCCTCAAATCCTTGTAACCTTTCACATTCTGTTGGTGTGAGTCGTCTTATCCTAGTATCTTTTAGCAAATAGTTATCTTTGCAAACAGAAGTAAGTGAGTTACTTATCTCTTTTGGGGATTCCAAGTTTCTTCCCTTTCCAGCATAGCTTCGTGACCTATCAGCTACAATTGCTGGCTCTATTACACCAAAGTCTCGCGCATTATCAGTAATTGTCCAGACATTTTCTCGCTCCTGGATTCTCTGCTTGATGTTTCCCTTTGAATGTGCCATGTAAATCATAGTTCTCTGCCCATGATTGTCAGGACCCTTCCAGTAATTTGCATCAATGGCTAAACTTTGATCTTTTGTTTTTCGTAGCTTGCCATGATCTTTTGTCACTGCAATGTATCCTGATGAATTAAAACCTCTTGTTGCATCACTTGCGCATAGTGTTGGTGCAATTCCATTAGAGTCATAAACATTTCCACTTTGGCCATTCCCACTTGGATTTTTATTTCCTATTTTTTTTACACTGTTTTCAACTGCATACAATCCAGTCTTACTTCCCATCCCTCCAGAGTTTGCACGCAAAGAACGAGCTATACCGTCTGGATGATAGATTCGTCCTGTGTCATGTGGTGTGTCATTTAGCTGTTCAAGCTTTGGCTCAACAGTTTTGCAGTTGATGTCTCCGAGAGGAAATATTTCTCGTCTACTGACTCCTCTAAGATGTCCGACAATGAAGACACGCTCCCTGTTTTGTGGAACGAAATATTTCGAGTTAAGCACTTGCCACGAAATGTCATACCCAATTTCATCCAGCGTTGTGATGATAGTGGCAAAGGTTCTTCCTTTGTCGTGATTAAGTAGTCCCTTAACATTTTCAAGGAGCAACAGCTTAGGTCGTTTTTCTTTTGCAATCCGTGCAATTTCAAAAAATAACGTGCCTCTTGACTCTTCAAATCCAAGTCTTGTTCCAGCAATTGAAAAAGCTTGACATGGAAATCCTGCGGTGAGGCACTCAAAGTCTGGGAGTTCTGCTGGATTGATTTTTGTTGCATCTTCCCAGAGTCTGATTCCTGGAAAGTGTTTGGCATAAACTGATCTAGCGTACTTGTCAATCTCACATGCACCTACACATTGATGTCCAGCTTGTGACATTCCAAGATGGAATCCACCAACTCCTGCAAACAAATCAAAAAATGTTAATCCTCCAGTATCAATAATTAAAAATCAAATTTTCACTTAAAGGTATTTGGCTAGCTAGAACTAGTTGCGTATTGATAGTTGTCTAATTAATATTACAATTAATGCAATTTGAAATATCTTTACTGTAATTCCAAAATCAGATAATTCTTCAGTCTCTATTCCCAAAAGGGATTCAGATAGAGAGGATTCTGCAATAGCA
>Ga0114923_10002168_pt1 | contig 13372 bp, 9 predicted proteins | sample SumtaG_FD_89578 | JGI IMG/M metagenome (GOLD analysis project Ga0114923, IMG submission 89578) | Deep subsurface microbial communities from Indian Ocean to uncover new lineages of life (NeLLi) - Sumatra_00157 metaG | ecosystem: Environmental > Aquatic > Marine > Oceanic > Sediment | place: near... | reverse complement strand
ATCCAGAGCCGTGAAATAGTGATTGATCTGCAAGCCTCTCTCCTGGCAGCCCACGCGATCTCTGTTGATGAGATTACCCGCAGTCTCAAGGCTAACAATCTCAGCCTCTCCGGAGGCTACCTCATCGACGGAAGCCGTAAGTACGTGGTTCGGGTCAAGGGTGAGTTTTCCGATATCGGCGAGATAGCACGTCTTCCCATAGGCAGGGTCCGGCTCCGGGATTTGGGAGAAGTTGCCTATACCTTTCCTGATAAGCGATATTACCAGAGGTTGAACGGCTGGGATGCGGTTTCCGTGCGTATCTACAAAGCATCTACGGCAAATATAGTGGAGGTTTCGGAAAAAGTTACCCGGACATTGAATGAACTGCAGGCCGAACCCGGCATGAGAGATCTTACACTGCAGGTGTTTTTCGATCAGGCAAGAGAAATAATGGCATCCCTGAAGGCTCTGAGGAACGCCGGTATCATCGGCGGCGTGCTTGCCGTGGTTATGCTCTTCCTCTTCCTGTTGAAACTGCGCACCACCCTGATTATCGCGTTAGCTATTCCCATCTCGATTCTCTGTACCTTCACCATTATGTTCATTCTCCTCAGTGTATGGAAGATTCCGGTGACCCTGAATATTATTTCTCTTAGCGGACTCATGCTTGCCGTGGGTATGCTGGTGGATAACAGTGTGGTGGTGCTGGAGAATATTTACCGCCACCGTGAGGAGGGCGCTTCCCCCATCGATGCTGCAGTCAATGGGGCAGGAGAGGTGACCATGCCGGTTACCGCCGCCACCCTGACCACGATCATCGTGTTTGTGCCCCTGGTTTTTACGGCCCGCTCTTCATTTGGGGTGTTTATGCGTGATTTCGGGCTCTCCATTGTGGTGGCCCTGATCGCCTCTCTTTTCGTATCGCTCACCCTTATTCCGCTTATCTCTTCACGGCTATTTACCGGAAAGGAGCGGGGCCGCCACCGGGTAATCCGCTGGCTCACACGTGTATACTCCCGTATAATAGGCTGGACCCTGAGCCATCGCTGGATCGCCCTGGGAATTACCTGCCTCTTTCTGGCAGGCGGAATATTACTCTTCACCAAGATTGAGCGGGAGTTTACCCCGCCCGCCCCCTCCCGGCGTATGAACATCAATGTTGTGCTCCCCCGCGACTACGGTATGGAAGAGATCCGGAAAGTCCTGATAGAAACCGAAAACTCTCTGCTGACAAAGCGCGCCGCACTGGAGATCAAGATGCTCTCCACCAATTTCAGACACGGCCGAGGATCTATTTCAGTCTACTTCAATGATCTGGAGGAGAGTCACAGAAGCACCCAGGAGCTGAACGACTCGGTTCGCGCAGCCCTGCCTGAGATAGCGGGGATCTCCTTTACCGTTGGCAGACGCCGGTGGCTCGGTGGCGGTGATTCCACCGTGAGTGTGGAACTCAAGGGTGAGAACAATACGTTGCTTAGCGTACTGGCCGAGGAAGTAAAAGAGCGGCTAAGCCGCATTTCCGGGGTCAGCGATGTTGACACCAACCTGGAATCAGGGGATGAGGAAGTGCATGTTTCAGTGGATCGCAGCAAGGCCAGGAGCCTGGGACTTTCATCGAGCGAAGTGGGCCGGATTATTACCTCCCGCTTAAGCTCCAGCTCCACCGGCCGCTTCAAAACAGGGGATGGCGAGATCCCCATCAGGGTGGCAATCAGGGAGGAGGACCAGCTCTCCCTGCAGCAGATCAGGCAGCTCAAACTCGATACCCGGGAGAATTCGGCGTCCCTGGGTTCGCTGGCCGATTTCAACCTGGCTGCCGGCGCCTTATCCGTTCAGCGCGAAGGGGGCAGGCAGATCGTTACCGTATCGGCCAACACCGACCGGCGTGGCATGGACTCTCTGCAGGCACAGATAGAAGAAGAGATGACGGAATTCGAGCTGCCTCCGGGCTATACCTGGCAGATGGGGCAGAGCTTTCGCCACTTCCGGGAATCGGAACAGCTTTCGCTCTTCGCCCTGACACTGGCCCTGATATTCGTCTACCTGGTAATGGCCTCCCTCTTCGAGTCCTTTATCCACCCCGTGACCATTCTTTTTTCCATACCATTTTCCGTAATCGGGGTGTCGATTCTTTTCTACCTCACCTCCACTACCCTTAACTCCAACTCCTGGCTGGGTATCATGGTACTGTGCGGAGTGGTGGTGAATAACGGGATCATCCTGGTGGATCATATCAATCACCTTCGTAAAGAGGGATTGAGCCGCCGCGAGGCCATTATTACCGGCGGCCGGAACCGGCTAAGACCCATACTCATGACCGTGGCCACTACTCTGCTAGGATTGATGCCCCTGGTCGCGCCCCTGCTCTTTCCAGAAGTATTCGGACCGACAGAGGGCAGGGCCGGTCAGTATGGACCCATTGCCCTGGCCTTAGTGGGCGGCTTGACCACTTCAACTTTCCTGACCCTGATTATTACACCGACAATTTACTCGCTTATCGATGACTTCGGAATTTTTGCCGGATGTGTAATCAGGAATGTCCGGATGTCCAATCTGCGAAAAAATGAGGAACTATGAGGATGAAACGAAAGCGAAAAAATATTTTATTAGTGCCAGCGGTTGCTGCCGGTGTGTTTATGCTTTCCTTCTGCAGCCGGAACAATTCCGCCGCCTACATTCCTGGTGGCGCAGCTTCTAAGACCGCCGGGGAAGCGCCTGCTTTCCCTGTCATAGCTGAACCGGCTTCTATGCGCGACCTTTCGGAGTACATTGTAACCACCGCCACATTGGAAGCTGAGCGCCTTATCGAGGCACTGGCCAAGACCGCCGGCGAAGTGGTAGAGGTGCTGGTGGAGGAGGGCGACACAGTAGCCCAGGGAGCGGTTCTGGCCAGGCTTGATCAGCAGGAAATTCTGCTGGAGGTGCGGGAAGCCCAAGCCCATGTAGAGAATTACAACGCTATCTTTGAGCGTACCCGGGATCTGATGAATTCCGACCTGGTCACTAAAGAGGAATATGAGCGGCAGCGCTATCAGCTGGAGCTGAACCGGATCAAGCTTGAGCAGGCCCGGGTCAAGCTGCAAAATACCGAACTCCGCTCATCGATCCCGGGAATTGTGACCAGCCGGCTGATAGATGTCGGCCATTGGGTAAGCGTTAATCAAAAGGCCTTCAGTATAGGCGACTTTGATCCCCTATATGCTGTGATCAATATCCCTGAGCGGCAGATCGGAGCAGTCCGGGGAGGCCAGAGAGTAACGGTTACCTTAGAGTTTATACCGGGAAAAGATTTCAGCGGCAGGGTAAAACGGATCAGCCCGGTGGTGGATGCGGCCAGCGGTACCATCAGGATCACTGTTGAGCTTGATCAATCTGATTACGCTCTTAAGCCGGGCATGTTTGCCACCCTGAGCCTGCCGATCCGTACCAAAGAGTCTGCACTGGCTGTTCCCAAAAAAGCAGTGATTCTGGAGAGCGAGCGGGAGCTGGTGTTTGTCTTTAAAGAGGGCAGGGCAATCCGGACTCCGGTTACCCTCGGCCTTTCTGAGGGCGACTGGGTGGAGATAACCTCCGGCTTGAGCCCTGGAGACCTGGTGATTACCGTGGGACAGGAGAGCCTGCGGGACGGGGCCGCCGTGCGCCTGGCCGGCCGCCCGGAAGAACCAGGCATCGACCCAAAAGAGCCTTCCGAGACAACAGAAAGGCAACCGACTGCCGGCGATAGAAGCAGAAACTCACCGGGAAGCGGGCAGGATGGTTTTGATCCCGAGCGCTGGGCGCAACTGACTGAACGGCTGCTCTCAGATCCGAAGATTAAGAAGGCCTACGACAGGAAACTTAAACAGGATCCCGATCTGGAGACCAATACGGACAAGCAGCGGGAATTCTTCATCCCCTACCTGAGGAAGATGCGCCAGCAATGATAAATTGGCGGCAATCGTGTGAATAATATCAAAGCGGCTGCAGTCCTATTCAATCATCTGCGGCTGCTGTACTCTTCTATCATACCAAGCTTCAGATCCCTTAATTTTTGTGAAATTGAGACTTTATAGATATGGGGATTTATAAGCCTTTTATAACTGCTGTCTATTTTATCCAGATTCTCTTTATAGCGCCGCTGAATTGTTTTCAGATCAGGTAGATCGGCGCTTATTTCCCCACCCTTCATTTTAAGGGAGAGCAGCGGTTCAATCCGGCTGCATTTGGATACAAGCATTGAGCGGTAGAGATAGCGGGGATGATAGAAACGATATGATCTGCCGGGAATAAGTTCCTCATCATCCAGGGCCATCAAATCGGCAATAGGACAACCCTCGCCATTGTAGAAACGATAAACCTGCTTGATGCCGGGATTAGTGATCTTCTCCGGATTATTAGAAACCTTAATTGTAGGCTGGAAACGGCCACCCTTTTCACGCGCTTTTAATTTATATACCCCGGTAAGAGCGGAATCACCCTTTGCCGTAACCAGGTTAGTGCCCACACCCCAATAATCTATTGGAGCTCCATCCGTTAAGAGCTGGTGAATGATATTTTCATCAAGTTCATTGGAAACAGAGATTTTAGCTTCCGGCAGTCCTGCCCTGTCCATCGCTTCTCTTGCTTTTTTAGAAAGATACTCCAGGTCACCGGAATCAAGGCGTATGCCGAAATTATGATGTCCCTCTTTTAACAGCCTCCGCCCCACCTTGATGGCATTTGCCAGGCCGCTGCCCAGGGTGTCATAGGTGTCAATAAGCAGGATACATCCCTCCGGATAAACCGCAGCATATTTCTCAAAAGCCTCCAGTTCATTCTCAAAGGACATAACCCAGGAGTGGGCCATGGTGCCTTTGACCGGGATGCCGAACATCTTTCCCGCCATGGCATTTGAGGTGGCCGAAGCGCCGCCGATAAAAGCTGCCCGGGATGCTGAAATAGCGCCGTCCACCCCCTGAGCCCGCCTCAGTCCGAATTCCAGTATTGTCCCCTCACCGGAGGCCAGATAGATCCTGGCGGTTTTAGTGGCAATAAGGGTCTGAAAATTAATAATATTCAGCAGATAGCTCTCAATCAACTGCGCTTCAATTAGAGAAGCATGTACCCTGATAAGGGGCTCATCTGGAAATACGGGAAAACCTTCATCAACCGAATAGATGTCCCCTTTAAAACGAAAATCCGCCAGGTAGTCCAGGAAGGGTCGGGAAAAGATTTTCAGTCCGGCTAGATATTCAAGGTCATCCTTTGAGAAGCTCAAACTTTCAAGGCCCTTTAAAAGATCCTCCAGACCGGCAAATATGGTGAAACCGCCGTTAAAGGGCTGCCTTCTGAAAAACATGTCAAATACGGTCGCCGGGTTATAATCATAGTGCAGATAACCCTGGATCATGGTTAATTCATAAAGATCGGTCAACAGGGCTGATTGATATTTCATACTTCCAGTTCTTTCGAGTTAATTACTTTCACGCCCTCAGTGATCATTTTATCAACCCTTTCTTTAAGAGTTCCCGGCGGAGCATCAATACCCCTGCAGCCGTCTTCAATAACAAACACCTCAAAACCGAGGGCAACTCCATCGAGGGCGGAATAATATACACAGACATCAGAGGCAATACCGCAAAGAAAGAGCCTGCCGACCTCCAGGCCCTTCAAATAAAACTCCAGGCCGGTGGATGTTCTGTGATCATTTTCTAAAAATGCGGAGTAGGAATCGAGCTCCTTCTGCCTGCCTTTACGCAGTATTATATCAAAAGCGGCGCTATTCAAATCCGGGTGAAATTGCGCCCCCCGGGTGCCGGCTATACAATGCTCCGGCCAGAGTATCTGGTCAATCCCGCACACCTCTACAGTATCAAAGACATTTTTCCCCGAATGATTTGCAGCAAAAGAGAGATGGTCGGCGGGATGCCAGTCCTGGGTAGCTGCGACCAATCCGAAAAATCCAATAATCCGGTTAATTACCGGCACTACTTTGTGACCCTCTTCTACGGCCAATTGCCCACCCGGGCAAAAATCATTCTGTACATCGATAACCAGTAAGGCGCTCTTGGAATCTACCAAAGAAACCACAGTATAACTCCTTCAATTTATCAGGCCATACTTGATTTTCAGCTTCACAATCCTTCTGACGCCCTGATCAATCTCTTCTTCGGTAATTTCTCCTCTTTCATAGAGATCTTCGGCAATCTCAATGAGTTCAATTGTGTCATAAGAATTCTCGCATAAAATCAGATCAACACCGGCCAGTAAGCAATTCTTGATTATTTCCCTGATACTGAAATTATTAGTCAGTGCGCCCATGCTGATCTGATCAGAAATTATCACCCCTTCAAAACCCATTCTTTCACGCAGAAGTCCGGTTAGTATAGCCCTGGAAAGGGTGGCCGGATACACCGGATCGATCTCCCTATAAAGAACATGGGCGGTCATGATCATATCCACACCGCTTTCAACAGCCATTTGAAAGGGTACAAGATCATTGTTAATCAGGTACTCTTCATCCACCTCCACCACCGGAAGTTCATAATGAGAATCAACCCTGGTAAGCCCATGGCCGGGAAAATGCTTGGCAACCGGTATAATCCCTGCTTCCCTGGCCCCCTTCAGATAGCTGGTCCCGAGCTGTCCCACAATACGGCAATCACTGCCCAGGGAACGGTCTCCGATAATGGTGTTGTCACCATTACCATAAAGATCTAAAACCGGAGCGAAATTCAAATTGCAGCCCAGATCGAGGATCTCCCGGTTGAGAATATATGCAGCAGCTTCAATATAGCGGGGGTCTTCATACTTCGCCCAAAAATGCGGCGCAGAGAAACTGGTAATATTTTTAAACTGTATTCTTCTGACCCGGCCCCCTTCCTGGTCTATGCCGATCCACAGATCCATAGCCGGTTCATTGCGACGAGCATAATCCTGAAGCTCTGCTGTCAGGGTTTTTAACTGTAAGGGGTCGGCAATATTATAATTATATAGAATTATTCCGCCTATATAGCCCTCACTTATTAACCGTTCCGCTTCATCAGAAATGACTGTGCCCGGTATCCAGGTAATAAATCTCTGCCCGATTTTCTGCCGTAAAGACAAACGTGATAAGTATTGATCAGGCAATCCCTCAATTTCATCTACTGAAGGCTGCACGGGATAATCAGAGATAACCACTTTAACCCCTTCTCCGGAATCCTCCGGCAGTGGCAGCGGTCCCTTTAAGGCTGTCTCCCCTGGTTGGGTTTGACAGCTCATTAGAGTTAAAATAAGCGCCATGAATATACTTGCCCGCCACATGTTCTTAAATCCGTGTAGAATATAGCATGTTTTAGGATATCTCAACAAGAAAATGTACTAAAATTTCTTATCGTTTTTTCTAAGTAAACCACCCTTATACTATAACAACCGGAAATCTTGTTATTTTAACAAGATTATCCATTAGAAATAAGTACCTCGCAATCTTGCTTGAAGCTTCGCTGCAGGTTCCATTCAGTTGCGATCGAGGATTGCGATATGATTTGGCGTTTGCTTATTGACTTTGGGCGCCGGAACGGGTTATTAATATCCCCACAAGGTAAATGAGAAAAAAGAGAGTAAAAAAGGGTAATCTCGGCAGGAAACTTCTAATCTACTTTCTGCTCCTATCTCTTGTGCCTCTGGTGCTCATGGGAAGTATGGCTTTTCTCATCACGATAAATCAACTCGAAAAAAACACGCAGGTTCATTTAAGCGACCTGGCCAGGGATTGCGGCAGGAAAATAAGCTATTATATAAGCGAGGTTTATCAGGATATCAAGTGGCACTCCGGATCTGATATTCTTATGTATGATACTCAAACGATACAGAAAAATATTGTTCATCTCATAAAGATTCACTGCTATTACAGCGCTATTTCGGTAATCGATGTTAAAGGGACAATTATCGCCTGCACCAGAGAAGAGCTGGTCGGGCAATCCAGGGCCGATCATGCCTGGTTCCGGAAGACATTGCAAAGTCGGAATATTGTTCCAATCGATGCCTATCGTGCAGAATCGGCAGCCGGCAAGGTGGTGCTCGGGCTTAACGCACCCATTTTCGATGAAGAAAGCAGCGAAGTTATTTATGTTCTCGCTGCCAGGATAAACATGGATCATATTATTGAAAGAATATGGGTTTTGGATGAGAGGATCCTGCAAGGCAATCATGCCTATCTGATAAACTCTAAGGGCGAAATACTGGCCGGCCCGGATGAGAAAGACATCCTTAACCGGTCCCGCTTTTACGATTTCCCGGTGATTAAAGAACTGCTGACCGGAAAAACGGGAATCAGCAGGTATAAAAACGACAGGAACGAGGATGTGATCAGCGCCCGGTACGCATTGATAGGAGATGGGGATTTCGACGGCTGGGGTTGGGGAATTATCTTGACCGAACCTGTTTCAGAAGCCTTTAAAGCGGCCTATCTGATCCGTAATATCCTGATTGCCATAGTGATCGCGATCGCTCTTGCTGTTTCATCTGCTTCCGTGCTCATTACCAAAAGATTGTCCAGACCAATTGCAGAAGTATCGAATTCAGCCCTGCGAATTGCTCGCGGCGACCTGAAGGTAACAGAGATTCGATACGATTCTTCGGATGAGATCGGCGATCTCGTGGCCGCTTTTAATAAGATGACCGCAGATCTGCAGACCACTACTGTTTCCCATGATTTGCTGGTCAAAGAAATTACCGAGCGGAAACGGGCCGAGACCGCACTGAGGGAATCGGAGGGCAAGTTCCGCATTCTCTGCGAGCAATCACAATTGGGTATCGCAATTATCCAGAACGGTTTATTTAAATACGCAAATATTGCCTTTTCCGGCATTGTCGGCTGTTCCATGGAAGAGATCCTCCTTTGGAAAACCGGTGATTTCACTCGATTAACAGGCCCGGCCCTTTCACTTGAGCAGGAACAGGAAGAAATCAGCAGCCAAATCCAAATTAACACCAGGGGGGGAGAAGTAAAATGGATCGAATTCTACGCCAAGAATATACAATATAACGGTAGAAAAGCGCAGATGATCACGATCATCGATATCACCGGGAAGAAGAGGGCCGAGGAAAAGGCACGGCAGCAGCAACAGCAGCTCATTCAATTGGACAAGCTGGCCTCCCTTGGCGTCCTGGTAGCCGGGGTGGCCCATGAGATCAACAATCCTAATCAAACAATTATGTCCAATGCGAACCGGATTATTGAGGCCTGGAAGAGCATTGTTCCGATCCTTGAGGAGTACTACAAAGAAAACGGCGATTTTCTGGTCGGCGGTCTAAACTATTCCAGGATGCGCGAGCAGATGCCGATCTATCAAAGTGGAATCTCAGAGGGAGCAAAGTCTATTGACCTTATAGTCAATGATTTGAAAAACTACGCCCGCCAGGAAAATTATGAAAGGCATGAGGAAATAAATATCAATCGGGTCGTAAACTCAAGCGTTACCCTTGCTGCCGACTATATTAAAAAGGCCACCAAAAAATTAACGGTTGAGATCGAAGAAAATCTCCCCATGATCAAAGGCAACTTCCAGCGGCTCGAGCAGGTAATAATCAACCTGATTGAAAACGCCTGTCAGGCGCTCCAGGATAACGAGCAGGGCATTCTGATTACCACCTCATTCAATGCAGACCGTGATTGCGTTGAGGTAAAGGTTAGAGATGAGGGCACCGGAATAGCCCCTGAAAATATAGCCCGGATCAAAGACCCCTTTTTTACCACAAAACGAGGCGCCGGTGGAATTGGCTTGGGCTTGTCGATCTCAGCCACTATTATTGAAGATCATCAGGGCAGTTTAGCCATTGCCTCAGAACGCGAGAAGGGGACAACTTCTACCATCTGCTTGCCTATTATTCCTCGAGAAAGCAGGCCCCAGGCAAAACAGGATCCTTAAGGAAGTGTCATGAATGTGGAACTTTTCCCTTCTTTCAGAGTGCTGATTGCAGATGATGAGGAATATGTACTCAACAGTTTGAGCGGTATTCTGGAATCAGGCGGCATAACGAACATTATCTGCACCCGGGACAGCCGGGAAGTCCTGGACCTTCTTTCCGGCAGGGAAGTCGGGGTAGTCCTTCTGGATTTGACCATGCCTTATATTTCCGGACAGGAGTTGCTGCCCCTGATCCACCTAGATTTTCCCGACCTTCCTGTAATCATCATTACCGGCAATTCCGAGCTGCCGACCGCGGTGGAGTGTATGAAAATGGGAGCTACAGACTATCTTATTAAAGCAGTTGAAGACAGCAAACTCATCGCTACAGTAAAAAGGGCCATTGAGACCCAGGAGTTGAAGAGGGAGATCAGCACGCTTACCAAACGCCTGGTCTCTAACGAGCTGGAGCATCCTGAAGCCTTCTCAGAGATAGTGGCGAACAACAATAAAATGCGAGCAATATTTCTCTATGTCGAGGCAATTGCCAAAACGGCGCAACCGGTTCTGATAACCGGGGAAACCGGTGTTGGCAAAGAGATGATCGCCCAGGTCATTCACCGCTTAAGTGAGCGGAAAGGCCCTGCCTGCCTGTCTGTGAATGTAGCAGGATTCGACGACACCCTGTTTTCCGACACACTCTTCGGTCACAGAAGGGGCGCTTTTACCGGCGCCGATCAGGCGCGCCAGGGATTAATCGAGAGAGCATTCGGGGGCACGCTGTTTCTCGACGAAATTGGAGACTTGCTCCCCGCCTCGCAAGTCAAGCTCCTGCGTCTTTTAGAGGCCCAGGAATACTTTCCCTTGGGCTCAGATGTGGCCAAGAGATCAGAAGCCCGAATTTTGGTCGCTACCAACCGGAATCTGGACGAAGCGATCGAGTCGAGTGATTTTCGTAAGGATCTCTTTTTCAGACTCAACACCCACCACATTCACTTGCCGGCACTTCGGGAGCGGCGGGACGATCTCCCACTTCTCGTGGAGCATTTTCTGAAAGCCGCCGCCACGGAGCTGGGCAAGAAAAAGCCCACCCCACCCCCAGAGCTGTATATGCTGCTGGCAGCCTATCACTTTCCCGGAAATGTCCGGGAATTAAGGTCCATGATTTATGATGCAGTGAGCAGACACAAATCCGGGACGCTTTCCCTGGCAGCGTTCCGAAGAGTAATCGGGCCAGGGGCCACAATACCAATAGACGGCCGGGACGAACAGGCTGTTTCGTTTTCAGAAAGACTTCCGACCATCAAGCAGGTGACAGAGCTTCTCGTAGCCGAGGCGGTAAAGCGGTCAAAGGGGAACCAGAATATTGCCGCCCAGTTCCTGGGCATTACCCGGCAGGCATTAGGTAAGCGTCTCCAGAAACTCAACCAGAACAGTCCGGCTATAGAAGGGGACTGATACTCCTTCATAAGGAGTGCAACTTTTTTTTCACATCGATATTTTGTATGAAGCGTATATTTCTTTATTATGCAGAGAATTATTTTTCAGTGCCATAAATTCCGGAAAATTTAGTTTCCCCCCTTTTATGACCATCAGCACTGTTAAAAATACATAACTCTTTTTATAGTAATGAATTATAATGATCGATGCTTTTGGCACGGAAATTGCCTATCTTTGTTGTATGCTTCAAATAGATAAGTCAGAAAAGAACATCGCCTTTCTAATTTCTTCTGAAACCTCACTGGTAGATAATATTCTAAAGGAAGCCGAAAGTTTCGTTGGTCGGGCTAATGGCGAGAACCGTTCCGGCTTGATGATTGTACTTCGGGAGCTGCTACTGAATGCCTTGATCCACGGAAATAAAAATGTAGCGGAACGGCATATAAAATGCAGAATTGAGAAGCTTGAGAAGGCCAGGCTCAGGATCGAGGTAGAGGATGAGGGGAGCGGGTTCGCTTACCAGAGCATTGACATGAGGCTCCCTGAAAACCCCCGTCACCTTAAAAGGAGAGGCTATGTCCTCATCAATGCCCTGTCCGACCGTATAGAGTTCAACAGCAGTGGAAACTGTATCACCGCCTACGTGACACTGAATCAAGAAAGTTTTTGGATAGGGAAGAGCCTGCAGCGATGAAGCTACTGATTGCCGATGATTCAACCTTGCTTCGTCAACACCTGTCGATGTTGATTACTGAATTTCTCGGGATTACGGATATCGAACAAACTGAAGATGTTCCCGGCACCATCGAGGTAATAAAGGCAAAGAAACCGGCTGTGGTTATGCTGGATATCCAGATGCCCGGAGGGAGCGGAATCGACGTGTTGAAAGGTGTAAAGGGAGAGGATCAAAGACCGGTTTTCATTGTCTTTACCAATTATGTTTCTCGCACGCTCCGAAGGGCCTGTATGGCCTTAGGAGCCAATTTTTTCTTTGATAAGTCTTTCAACCAAAATGAATTGATGGCTGTGTTACGCGAACTGAAGGTGAAATTCCTTTAATAAAACTTTTAAGGAGGAGAGTATGTTCAGTCTAAAAAATGTCAAGATGAAGCCCAAACTGATCGAGCTGTTTTTGGTGGTAGGGATAATTCCCCTGGCCCTAGTGGGTCTCTGGGCCGCCAATCTGGTCACAGCGGCGTTGATGGAAAAAGGCCATTGCGTCAAAAAACAGACTATTAAACCCAAAGGAGTATGGATATGAAATGGAGAAACATGAAAATCGGAACAAAATTGACTTTTGGCTTTGGTATTGTTTTAATATTGCTTGTTGCAATAAGTGGGTATAGTATTCTTCGTTTTATCGAAACGAAAAATTTAAGCTTTGATGCCGCCCGCGACCAGAAAAACTTTGCCTTCATGCTTGCAAAAGAGATTGACCATCTGAAGTGGATGGCAGCAGTCAGCGACCTTTTTCTAAAGGATGAATTAACCTCATTGACGGTCCAGACAGATGATCACAAGTGCGGGCTGGGTAAGTGGCTGTACGGAGAAGAAGCGAAAAAGTTAGCGGAAGAGGATAGAGAGTTTGCCGGTCTTCTTGAAGAGTTGAAGGAGCCTCACAGCAGGCTTCATGAATCAGCAATTCAGATTGGAGAAACATATGTGGCTTTCGATACTTCTCTTGACGCTATGCTTGCCGGGAGATGGATAGATCACCTCGTCTGGATCAAGAACCTCAACAATTCAATGCTTACCGGAGTCGAATTTAAAGGAGGACTCGATCCTCAAAAGTGCGCTTTTGGAAAGTGGTACTATGAATACAATGCCTCTGATCCGGTATTCGGCGAGCTTCTCAAAGAGTGGGAAGCCCCCCATACAGAGCTGCATCAATCAGCCGGGAAAATAGTGGTAGCCATGAACGGAGGTAACCTTGAGCTTGCCAATAAAATCTATCTTGAAGAGACAGCAGTTGCTCTTGGTGAGATTGCTTCCCGTTATGAAAAGACCATGGGATATATAGATGAAGCTATAGAAAAGCAGAAACAGGCAGTGGAAATTTTTCATGGTCAAACCTATTTGGCTTTGACTGATACTCAGAAAGT
>Ga0114923_10002167_pt1 | contig 13372 bp, 8 predicted proteins | sample SumtaG_FD_89578 | JGI IMG/M metagenome (GOLD analysis project Ga0114923, IMG submission 89578) | Deep subsurface microbial communities from Indian Ocean to uncover new lineages of life (NeLLi) - Sumatra_00157 metaG | ecosystem: Environmental > Aquatic > Marine > Oceanic > Sediment | place: near... | reverse complement strand
CGTCGGGAATGACCCGTCTTCGCTTTGGGGCGTCGCCTGCGGCTATGCCCTCACAAGTCAGCTTCCGTCTACGTTCTTCAACTTCGCCGTGACAAGTCGCCGTGGCAGGCTGATGTTCGAGGTTTTCACTTAGACACCTAATTACCTCGATACTTCGATACAGCCTTATGCGGAATGATGGAGATCTGAGTAAAAAGGGGCTTGCCGCTTGCCGGTATTTGCCATAAATGATATGATTTCAACAAGTTAGACTCCTGGTTTCACATTCACCACAAGAGCCCCATCTTTTCAACCCTGGTGCGGAGCATCGATGAAGCAATTTCCCGGACGCCTTCACACAATTATCACCGGCAGACCGATTCTCTGGTCCGTTCTCCTTATTACAACCGCGCTCCTTCTGACCTACTCGGCAAGTTTTACCGCTGACTGGCACTACGACGACCACCACCACATCCGGGAGAACATCAGTGTTCGGAAGCTGTCCAACGTACCCGCTTTTTTCACTGATCCCTCTACCTTCAGCCGCATCCCCAAAACGGTGATGGTCCGGCCTCTTCTGATGACCAGCCACGCACTCAATTATCGCATGGGCCTGGCCAGCCACGGCGACGGATACACTGTCATCTGGTACCATATCACCAACTTCTTAATGCACCTGGCCGCAAGCCTGTGCGTATTCGGCATTGCCCTTTTCCTGTTTCGGCATAAAATTTCCATCCGGAGCGCAAGCCCGGTCCTGGCCGCCACCTTTGCCGGTCTCTTTTTCGGGCTGCACCCGATAAACACGGAGGCTGTCGTCTACATCTCCTCCCGTTCGGCGGGGATGGCCTCCCTGTTCGTCTTCCTGGCGTTCTACGGCTACCTGCACGCAACTAACTCCCAGCGCCCTGCAATATACGTACTAGTCCTCTCAACCCTTTCGTACGCCTGGGGCCTGCTGACCAAGGAAATAGCGATCACACTTCCAGCCATGCTCTTTTTCTACGAGTTCACCGTCAACCGGGAATGGATGGCCGGAAACAGGGCCGGGAATGTACTTTGGAAGCTCGCGGGCAGGTGGTCTCCCTACCTCGGGGTAACCCTCGCGTATCTATGGTACCGTAACCAGGTTCTTGGGGGCGAAAACCTGGTAGGCAGGGTTATTTCCCAGGGCGGCAGGACAGCGGCCCCCGATCTAACCGCGCAGATAGCGACCCAATCCCGGGTCTGGACAACCTACATCCGTGAGACACTGTGGCCCATGGGCCTTAGCGTCGACAAGCCTTTTGCTGTCAACCGCCACTTTATGGAACCGGGTGTTATTCTGGCCGGCCTTGCCGTTATCGGCATCATCGCAGCTGTTCTTGCCGTCAGCAAAAAACACGCACTTATTACCTTTGGAACACTGTGGTTTTTTACAGCCCTGGTTCCCGAATCGGTCATCCGGCTTAACGTGGTCCTGAATGACCACCGGGTCTACTATTCCGGCCTGGGCTTCTCCCTGGTTCTGACCTACGTTCTGGTCCGGCTTTTCGGAAAGATCCCAGACAGGAGCAGATCAACCAGGAAAGCAGCTGTTGCTCTTTGCCTTGCCATCCTTATATTCCTGGGTGCGGGAACCTTCAGGAGGACCATGGCCTTCGCCACCGAGGAGACGCTGTGGAAGGACGTCCTGCTGAAGGACCCCGGTTCAGCGAGGGCTCACAACAATTTAGGGATTTTTTTCGAGGGGCAGAGGCGATTTGAGGAGGCCATCGGCCACTATCAGCAGGCCATTGAGCTGTCCCCCCGATTTCTGGATCCCCTGGTGAACCTGGGCGACCTGTTCGGGAACATTGGAGACCTGGGCAGAGCAAAGGAATACCTTCAAAGAGCCGTAATAATAAATCCCTCTTCTGACATTCTCTGGTACAATCTCGGCATCGTGCACAGGAAAAATGAGGACCTGGGAGAGGCGAGGATCGCCTACCAGAGGGCAATTGTCCTGAACCCTCGTTTTTCCAAAGCCATGAACAACCTGGCTGACCTTTACTTTATTTCGGGAGACCCGCAGACTGCGATCACCCTTTACACCAGAGCACTCGATTTGGATCCAGCCCTCGGGACCGCGTACTTCGGACGGGGGCTGGCGTTCGAGAGGCAGGGCATGCTTCAGGAGGCGCTGTCAGATTACAGGCGAGCTGTCACCAGCAGTCAGATCGACGAAGTCTCGAAGCAAATGGCGACTGCCATGATCGATTCCCTCAGTAAACAATCCGGTCGTTAAGTTGCCTTGGAAAAACAATTTCAACACCTGGGACAACGGAGAGAAAATTGAATACTTTCTTGAAAAAAATGTCATCCGTGGCCGGGGAGAGACCCGGCCTCTTTTCTCTGCTGCTCATCAGCCTGGTGCTTGTGGTCTTCTACTCCAACTCCTTCACCACCGATTGGCATTACGACGACTTCCACCACATCAAGGAAAACATTAACATCCGGAAACTTTCCAACATCCCGATGTTCTTTACCGATGCCTCCACTTTCAGCCGCAACCCGCAGACCAGGATGTATCGCCCGCTCCTCATGTCAACTCACGCATTAAACTACTGGCTGGGCATTAAAACAACAAGGGACGGGTATAACGAAGTGGGCTACCATGTGGTTAATTTCCTCTTTCATCTGATCAGTACTCTCGCCATATTCTACATTACTCTATTTCTATTCCGCAGAAAGATCATCATCGAAGGCCTCAACCCGCTTTTACCCGCCATCTTCTGCAGCCTACTTTTCGGACTTCAAACCATCAACACCGAGACCATTGTTTACGTTTCATCCCGTTCCTCGGTCATGGCCACCATGTTTGTCCTCATGGCTTTTTATCTTTTCGTAAAAGCCACGGACGGACCGCACGTCCGATGGCTAGCTATAGCTTTTTCAGTATTCCTTTATTTTAGCGGTATGATGTCGAAGGAGATCGCTATCACCCTGCCGGCGATGCTTCTCCTTTACGAGGTCCTCCTCAACCGCGACTCAACGCTTGGCCTATTCTCCTCCCGATTCCTCCGCAAACAGTTCCTACTGCTTCTGCCCTATGGCGCAGCCGGTCTCTTCTACATTGCGATGAGAGGATCGGTCATGGGGGACAACCTGGTCCAAAGGTTGGTTTCCAAGGGCGGCACACAGGCTGCCAGCAGTTTAAGCTCCCAGCTCGCCACCCAATCCAGGGTGTTTATTTACTATCTGCGGGAGTGGCTGTGGCCCACAAGCCTGAGTATCGATAAACCTTTTCCAGTCAGCAAGTCATTCGCTGAACCCAAGGTCGTCGTTTCCCTTGTCATCATCGCCGCCATTATTGCCTTCGCCATCGCGGTGAGGAAGCGCTATCCCGCAGTAACCTTCGGCACGTTCTGGTTTATTATCACCCTGCTTCCCACATCGCTTTTTCGACTCAACGTGGTGATCAACGACCACCGTCTGTACATGCCGGGTTTTGGCGCCGCTCTCATTTTTACTTACGTTGCTGCCAAGCTCTATATTCGTTTTCGCACGGATGGGAAAATGTACTTCAAAGGTTTTGTAACCATCTGCCTGGCCGTTCTCCTCCTTATGGGCCTGGGAACGTTCAAGCGAAACATGGCCTTCGCTACGGAAGAGACCATGTGGAAGGATGTCATCCTTAAAGACCGCAAATCGGTGAGAGGGTACAACAACCTGGGTATCTGGTACGAACAGAACAAACAGTTCGACAAGGCTCTCACACACTACCAGCAGACGATCAAGCTTGCTCCCATGTTCCCAAACCCTTACATCAACATCGGCAACGTCTACCACAAGAAAAAGAATTTCGAGAAGGCGGAATCCTGGATGAAACGAGCCATTCAGCTCGACCCCCGTTCCGCCCTGGCCTACTACAACCTGGGCAACATTCTGCGGGAGGCCGGCAAGACAGATCAAGCCATCGGGGCATACAACAAAGCCTTGCAATTCAATCCGCGCTATATAGAAGCGGCCAACAATATGGCGAACATTTACTTCAAGAAAAGGGATTTTCAAAAAGCCATCCAATACTACAAACGTGCCCTTTTCATCGACCCCACCTTCGCCATGTCCTACTACAACACAGCCCTGTCATACGAAAGGCTGCAGGATTGGACCAGGGCAGCGGAAAACTACCGAAGATTCATCAATTTCTGGATCGGAGAGGAGCGCTACACCCAGAGAGCATCCGGGAACCTCCGCAGGATCGAAAACATCCTGAAGCAGAGCCCATCCCCGGGCAGCTGATCCCGAAAAGGAGCCCACAACCCATGCCACGCTCACAGCAGATTCACACCATTGCCTTTTTCCTCGCCATGACACTTCTGTCCCCCCTCACATCGGAAGGGTTCTCCGGGTTCGCACCCACCGATTCATCCGTCAACGTAAATATACCTTCCCCAGAGATTGTCATCGACGGACTGGCTGTAGATCCCCTCATAGTTGGGGGTATTTTCAAATTGGATTACATGAACAGCCAATTTTTGCATCCAGGGACCAGCTTTGAAACCTTCCTCCCAAAAAACAGGGACAGGATCATCGATATCATCGCCGGCAGGGAACTTCTGGCGCGTCAGGCTGTCCAGGAAGGCCTTCGGCCGACTCCGGAGAAGAAACAGGACCTCCTCGAACAGGCATACAGCCGATTCAATGGGCGTGAAGTGTATCTGAAAAACCTGGCAGCTTACAACATAAGTCAGGAGGAGTATGAAGCTGTGATCGTACACGCTTTCCTTGCCAGGAGCCATCTGGACCGATGGGCAACCGGTGAAAACAGTGCTGGGAACACGTTTCTGGAACGTTTTTACGAGGCTACCCGCACCGATTACACCACACCCAGGACCTGGATCGTCGACCACTATTTCTTCACGTTTCCCAGGGAGGACCGCCCTGGCAAGAAAGAAATCGACCAAATCCTCGCATCCATAAAAGAACTCAGAAGAAGCGGGGATCTGGCTGAAAGGATCTCGGCCCTGCGTGAACAGTTCGGCGAGGATATAACCGTTAGTTCTAAAAAAGGAATCGAGGTTCTCGAGGGCACCCGCGGGATTGTAGCAGGCAAGGGACGGCAACTGTCACCGGATGGTGACAGAACCGTGTGGTGGGCCTATGATAGCGGAAGGAAACAAAATCATTTGATATATTATCACGTGGTCCATCTAGACCGGTATCAGCCTCTGGAAATAAAACCGTTCGACCAGGTCAGGGAACAGGTGCGGGAGGCCCTGTTTGAGGAACGCTACAGCAGGGGCGCCGAGATGAGGGTGAAACAGCTTCTAGAAAACGCCCGAGTCGTCATCAACCCCTGATCCCATCCGGTTCCCAAGGCTGAGCCTGGTGCAGAATACTGAACCTCTATTTCAAGGAAAAGACCCGAACCATCTCGTAAGACGGCCCGGGCCTTATTACGTTTCTACCGTTGGCACTATGATACTCAGTGCGGTCCTTGACCTCCACCGTGCCATCCGCCGGGGGGACTGACCCCCCCCAGGGCCATCTGAAGCCGGTAGTATTCGACCAAAAGCCTCAGAATGGACGCCTTATCGTGGATATACCTGAGGGTGGTCCTGGTATGTTGCCTGACGACGATCTCCTCTTGCGCCGCAAATAGTTTTTCCCCATAGAGTTTCCTGTGGGCGCCCCGGTAATAGGTATCAAAAGGGAGCGCCTCACCACGGCTTTTTCCGAGAACCTTGAAAAGAGCATAACCTTTCCCCGCGGGTACGGTACCGGTCAGGTTTCCTGCCGGGGTCTTCTCCAAGGCCAGAATGATCTCTTCGTCGAAATCCTCGCCCCTGTAGGTCCCTTCGTAGACCGTCCCCTTCATCCCCAGCCGGTTAGCTGTTTCCACAACACTTCCATCCCCGGTTTTGACTTCGGCAGCCAGACGCTCAGCCTCTTCGCGGCCCAGACCAAGTACACCCTCGATACTAAAAACACCCTCCTCGTCGAAAAGCATGTTTTCCCTGAGGTATCGCTCGAAGACCTCCTGGTCAGAGATCGATATCGAGTCCCCGAGGTTTTTTAACATGGTTTTGCTCAGGTTATACTTGGCCACCCTGGCGATGTTCTCTTTTACCACTTCATCCTCCATTACTCCGCTGGCCTTGGCACCCTCGTAAAGGGAGAGGGGCCCATGGAGCCAAGCAAGGAGGCCGCGCCACTCATGCACTCTCGTCTTGTCTTCAATCCGCTGTCCGAAACGGCTGGCTACGTGCAGGAAACTGACCTCTATCCGGAAATCGCCAACGGTGGCGACGATGTCCCCGTCACCTGTCTTCCCTGCGGCAAGAAGTAGCAGTTTTTTCTCATCAACGTTCAACGGATATAATTCCTTGTAATGTTGCCTGAAGGAAACCTCCGCCTCGCTCTTTACCCTGCGAAGCAGGTCTTCCCTGAGGGTCTTGCGCTCCGATTCGCTCAGCGGGCGCTGGGCATCCAGCCTGAAGATCGTGTAGCCCAATCCCGTGCTGAGGGGCCTCGTGATCTCACCCACATCGTGGTTCGCTATGATGCGGAGCGTATCAAGATCGTAGGTCTCACTGATACGCATGATCTGCTCGCCGGCGAGGACCCCGCCCCTGGGGGCAGTGGGATCTGTGCTGTATTTGCGCGCAAGGTCCTCGAAATCCTCGCCTTCCTGGGCGCGTACACGGATATCTTGAGCGGCAATCAGATCCTGCATGGTGATCTGGTGGAGTTTAAGCGCCACTAGATCAGATGGAATAGCGGCCTCGTAGACCTCTTCCTGCAATTCAACCTGCTCCATCTCCCTCGTCAGCATAAGATTACCGACCCACATAGAGGTTTTGAAATCCCACTCGAGATTGAAATCGGGAGAACTTTCAAACCCCTCCTGAACGGCCTGAAGGTATACGTAGTTGATCTTTAGAACGCGCTCGAGGACGCGGGTCGCTGCTTCCTCGGCGCTGACAGAGGATTTAGGATTCTCATAAAGCTCCAGGAACTGGTCCCTTAACTCTTGCTTCGTGACCACCAGGTCATCAATGGCGATAACGGCCTCCAGGGGCCTGGCCACCTGAAGTGCCTGGTAAAGTTCCTCCGTCTGTTGTTCTGCCCTCTCCTCAGAGGGTGCCTCTTGCTCACCTTTCCAGCAGCCGGTGTTCAGGCTGGCCAGGATAGCTGTAATAATAAAAAACCGTCCTGCAAACCTTCCAGGCAGCAAACGTTTACTCCAAAACATCCGATCCTCCCGGGACGTGCCTACCATAAAAAGGGGGGTGAATATCCCCCCCGCTAAATCATCCACTGCTCGACCACCGCGCTATTTGAGAAACTCCCTGTACTTCGCCTGGTGTACCCTCTCGTATCCGGACGTTCTACTCACCACTTTCCCGTCCTTGTCGATCATGATCGTGGAAGGTGTATAAGTAAGCCCGAAAGACTGCGCCAGTTCGAAATCAGGGTCCACGTAGAATATGGCACCCACACCACCGAGAAAGGACGCCTCATACCTGATGACAGCCGGTTCACCGATCATATCGATGCTGACCAGCCTCAACTTGCTGATGTCCACGTTGTCGACCAGCCATTTGATTTCCTTCAGGCACTGGGCGCAGGCTGTATTAAAGAAAACGAGCAGCTTGTTGCTGCCCTTGATATCCTTGAGGAGATCCACCTCCCCCTCCCCGTACTTGGTTACTTTAACTCCCTCCGGGATAATCGTCCCCAGGGGATAGTCAATCGCAAAGGCTGTAAGGGCAAATATCAGGCTTACACTTAACAGCGTTGCAAAGAAAATGGCTTTTTTCACGGTGACCTCCAGTTTAAAGTCAGGGGGTGAAAGCCGAAGCTTCCACCCCCTGCCAGTTAACCTCTCGGCGTTAATACTACTACACTGCCGGTTACTTGGAGTGGCACAGGTTACACATCGGTTCTGAGTTCACATAAGCTGTCTGTGCACCCGTATGCTCCAGGATCTTTGTGCCCGAATTGGTCGACGCGTTGTGAGGCCTGTGGCAGGACTCGCACTGAATCTGACCTGTGGCGGAAGTGGTATTGTCCGCATTGGCATAGGTGATACCGTTGTTGGCGTCACCGGCTCTATAACCAATCGTGGTGGACATATCCCCCATGCCGCTAATATTGCTTAACGGATGGGTACCACCGCCGCCCGGTGTAGCACCGTGACATGCGGAGCACAGGAAGTCAGCGGTTGCCGTATCGTCTACCGTGCGGTTTCCGGACGGTGTGAGCAGCAGCCGGATACTCGTCTCGGTGCTGTTCTCATTGTCGACATCGTTATCGGAACTGCTGGTCGCACCGTTTGAGACGGTCTTGACGGTGTGGCACGAGGTGCAGATGAGTTCGCCGTTTCCACTACCATCGGCCGCGTAGACGGCCGTGCCGCCGGAGGCCGGAGTTACAGCGGTACCGTCACCGTAAAGCCACTTGTAGTTCGCAGTCCCGATGGATCCGAGGTAATGGGATGCGTTACCCGCGTTGCCGAGGGTCGAGGTGGCCGTGCCGCCGACGTTGGTGAAGTAGCTCGGGTTGAAACCGTGGCAATCGACGCACATCTGGTCTTCGTTCATGGAGCCGGTGAGCATGCCGGCGGTGGGACCGTTGTGGGCACCGTTGTTGTGGCAGGTACCGCACACTATCCGACCTTCCGTTCCCGTGTCGCTCTCGAAGTAGTACTCCACGTTCCCAGCTACCAGTGTGACATCGCCGGAGGTAACGTTGCCATCGACGTCAGCCGTACTAACATTTTGCCAGGTAATGGAAGCACCAACGTAAGGAGGACTGGTGCTTGCCCCTTCGCGAAGGTCGACACCGTACTCTACCCAGACATCGGTTGGATGATGCTGGGTCTGCAGATTGGCTCCAGCATGACACTCGTCACAAGTGATCCTCATCATGACGTAATCATTTGTGGCATCGTCGGCGAGTCTGGCGTAATGCATGTCGTGGCAAGACTGGCAGACGATAACGTCAGTAGAGCCATCATCTCCCCACTTGGCACCATAATTGGTAGTAAGGGTGCTTGGAGCTGTGATGAGGGCGGCATTCCAACCGGTGCTGGCATAGGCGTGGGAGTAGGTTCCCACCGCGCCGGGTCCTGCATTGGCGTCGGAGGCTATGTCGTGGCAGCCTGTGCAGACCGCTGCCACAGCGATCGAAGAACCAGATGGTTCGGTGCTCAGGACCGCCAAGGCATTGTATACATAGGTCGAGGCAGTCGCAACCTCTACACCCGCAGCAAGACCGTCGGTGACGGTATAGAGGAGTTCGCTTAACTCGTTGCCGTGGACCATATGACAGGTTCCGCAGTTGATGGTCCCACTTGAACCCTGCAGGAACTTCCCGCCCAGGTTCCAGTGCTGGTCGTCATCAGCTGTAGCAGCACTGGTTACTTCGGGAGTCAAACTTGCCCAGGTGCTGTTGAATTTGTTGGACCAGCCGGCCGCAGTATAGGCATAGAGGTTGGCGTTGGAAGCGTCCTGCAAGACCACATCAGTGGGATGGTTTATATAGGTGCCACTCCCATCGTTTTCATCCCTGGTCTGGTGGCAGTCCTCGCAGAAAGAGCCATAGTTACCCTCTACCAGGGCAACTGAGCCGACGGAGTTGTTGTTGCGCAGGAAGGGCCGTGTGGCGTTGTCGTGGGGGTTATGGCAGCTCTGACAGCCGATCCACATGCTCGACGAACCCTGGCTGGTGCCGTAGATAGCGTTCAGGTCGGATGCGGCTGCAATGTCGCCCCAGGCCACCAGCGAGTCAATGGATCGCCCGTGAGCACCCGTGGCAGGCGCCTCGAAGGGGTTGACGTTAATGGCGTCACTGAAGGCTCCCGCGCCACCGTGGCAGTAGAAACAGATGATGGCTACAGAGTCGCCACCCCAGTCGTTGGTTACAGACGAAAAGTCGACGCTCGCCCCGAAAAGTTTGCTGCCCTTGGCCCCGTGGGGGACGTGGCAGAAGGAGCAGGCACCCTGCTGTGAGTTCGCATCACTCAAACCATCGTGGAGAATCATGTTATGGTTGGTACTTGTCAGGGCCGCCGAGGCTATGGCAGCCATACCGGCAACCAAACCCAGGGCCAACCCCAGGAGCAATATTTTTCTCAACATTTTTTCCCTCCTAAGCTTGCTTTTGCTTCGCCAATAATTTGAACCTAAATTTAGACCTCCTTCAGTTCCGCGGCTGTCAATCTTCCAGCCCGGCCTTCAGAGCGTCTTTCGCAGCCTTTCACGTAAATTTAAACCGGCGGAGGCCGCCCCCGCCTTAAAGATATCCGTTCACCTCCCTTCCTTCAATAAAGTTTATATTGTTTGTCCTGTTACCCGGCCGACCTGCTGCTTCAAGATGTGTTGTGTTCCCGTCAAGATGCGTTCCTGATCCTGGCGCCGGAGCCAGCTTGCCGCCCCTACTCGCTGATGGGGTCGGCGTCGTCCCATATCAGTTTGAAGACACCGACGGTTTTGTTCATGATCTCGGCGACGAACAGATACTGATTGTCCGGCGTGACTGCCACACCGACCGGCGTGGGGGTTTTGATGTTACCCTTCTTGTCAGGGGTGGATAGGGCGTATATGGGCCTCCACTCCTCCTCCTCTCCGGTGGCAGCGAACCCCTGGATGGTGTTGGCCTTCATGTCCGTCACCCAAAGCCTGCCATCGGAATCCACGGTTGAACCGTTGGATCCCTGGAATAATCCGAAGGTCTGGCCAATACCGCCAATGACCGGCAACCGGTTCCCATCAAAATCAAACCCTTCCACCGAGTTGAGGGAGGAGACGAAGAGGCGGTCCTCGCCCACCGACAGATAGCTGGCTTTGTCAATGAGCCAGTTGGGCTGTGGGATAACACCTTCGCCCTCGATGTACCCAAAGGTCCCCAGGAACTCGCCGTCATTGGCAAAGAACACGACCCTGCTGTTTTTAGGATCGGTGACGTAAACCGTGCCGTCTGGACCTTCCCCGATCTCGAAGAGTTTCGGTGACGACTTTATATTGACTTCCCTAGTATCCCTCAGCATCCAGAGGGTACCGAAAGTTCCCACTGGAGCGACGGGCGGTTTGGGGACAGACCACTTGGCCTCCACCGACCAGTCATCGGTGTTAAATACCCAAACGAGACTTTTGTTTCCCTGGCAGGCGTACAGCCGGGAACCGTCCCGCGAGAAGGCCACCCCGGTGAAACCTATTTGTCCCTTGGCCAGCCTGCGTTTGGGCACGGTCGGAAAGACCCGGTATGTCGTTATATTCCCTTCCTCGTCTTCCACCTCCTGCATGACCACTCTGGACTCAATGAGGGTGGAAACGGCGGGGAAAAGCCACAGGGAGTCATCCGAAACCGCCATTTGCTCCCCATCAGTGGTCAAGAAACGTGCGTAGTTGGGTACTTGGATCTGGCTCAGGTTCTCAGCCGGCAGCAGGGCCATTGCATAAGTCTTGGCCGTCTCTTCTCCTGTGTCCGCGGCATCCGCTACAAAGAGAGCGGCCTCCGTAACAGGGGAAAATTCGGAGCTTTTGCCGCTTATATCCTTGGCTTTGACGGCGTATTCGTAAACAACGCCATCCTCCAGTTGCGCGTCTTCGTAGCGGAGATTTGTCATGGAAGTGAGGAGCAGGAACTCGTTTTCTCCCTTTTTACGGCGGTAGAGGTCGTAAATAACGGCGCCGGGAGCGCTGTCCCACCGCAGGATTATGCGATCCTCCCTGGCCATGTACTGGATGTCCCTGGGAGGTTTCAGGATGATGATACTTACCTTACCCTCAGATGAAAGGGGGCCTTCCACACCGGTAGCGTCGACCGCAGAAACCTGATATTTGTACTGCCCTCCATCAGCAGGGGCCAGTGTCATGTACTGCATGGAAACGGACTCGGCGATCTTATCTCCGTTGAGGTAAACATGATACTTGACGGCCCCGGGTACCGGAGTCCACATGATGATGATCTGGGGTCCCGCAACCATGGGGAATCCGGGCATGAAGTTGGGCGCCGGAAGGGCTGCAGACGCCGATTGGGGTAGAACCAGGCCGCATGCCACAACGGCCACGACCAGGAACACCCCAAATGTTTTGATAATCTCATTCATTTTGATCCAATTCATTTTACCTCCTTCTTTCTCCTTAGTGATTTGTACGCAATTTTTGTACCAGTTTTCAGACATATTCAAGAGTCCTCATTCAAGTATTTCCTTTTAAATAACAGGTGGTTGCGGGTCATTCAAAAACACTGATACCGAACACCTGTAAACACACACGTATTCTGGGTGATAAAACACTATGGATGGGGCATTTCACCCAAATTTTCCGTCACAATACCATCCACGGTGGTGCAGGGAATGGCTCAAGTCCCGGCATGGCTCAAGTAAAGGTGAGTCGCCAGTATGGGGGTAAGGGGGTATGGGAGTAAGGGAGTAACGGAGGAAAAACCTCCATATATTCAACCTGTGGAACGATGTTCCAGTCCTTATCCCTTGTCACTGAATGTCCACTTACCAGCATTGTCTATCATGCTGATAACCTGGGCAATGATCGCCCGGTAAGCCGTATCCAATTCAGCTCTGGTATCTATATCCAGATACCCGCATTTTTCCGCAAACTTTAACCATACCTGGGTCTCGCCGGCTTCCGCCTCGGCATCACTCAACTTTGAAATAAATGCTTTCTTGTATCTTCTTTTCCTCCATGCTTCCGCGATATTGGCACACACCGAACGTGAGGAGCGCCTGATCTGATCAACGAGTGAAAACCTTTCTTCTGTAGGAAAGGTTTTCGTAATGTCAAAGATCTGCATGGCAGCATCCATGGCTCCTTGAAAAACCCGCAGATCTTCATAATCTTTGACGAACTCGTTGTCGGCGTTTATTGGTTTAGTCTCTTTATTGAAAGGTTTTTATCCTGTTTCGGTTAGTGGGTTCCTTACTTCCTTACTCCCTCACCATACTCTTCGCCTTACCCCCATACCCCTTTACTTCCATACCCCCTTACCATGCTTTCCGCCGTTCTTTACCTTGTTTCGTCACAGCTTTCCTCTGGATTCCGGATAATCACGCCGACCTTCGGTCGGGGTTCCGAGTTCCGAGTTCCGGGTTTTACTCCGACACACCGCTACTCCGACACTCCGATCCCTAGATACATGAGCCTGTCCATTGTGGCCTCGCCCCTTCGCCCCCTCCCGCGTCTCCGCGCCGGCTTTTCAGGCTGGATTCCGGATATTCCCGCACCAGGCGGTGATTTCCGGAATGACGAGCGCAAGCGGGTTTGATTCGCCTTACGTTCTTACCCCCCTACTCCCTTACTCCCATACCCCCTTACCATGCTTTCCGCCGTTCTTTACCTTGTTTCGTCACAGCTTTCCTCTGGATTCCGGATAATCACGCCGACCTTCGGTCGGGGTTCCGAGT
>Ga0114923_10002166_pt1 | contig 13381 bp, 3 predicted proteins | sample SumtaG_FD_89578 | JGI IMG/M metagenome (GOLD analysis project Ga0114923, IMG submission 89578) | Deep subsurface microbial communities from Indian Ocean to uncover new lineages of life (NeLLi) - Sumatra_00157 metaG | ecosystem: Environmental > Aquatic > Marine > Oceanic > Sediment | place: near... | reverse complement strand
GGTCTCCGCCATGATGGCGGTGAAAGCCGTGAAGTTCGCAACCGCAGCTGCGTTGAAGGCGACCTTCTCCGCCGCGATGGCGTAGAGGTCATGCGGGCTCATGTCGAGAGCCACGTCCGTGATGCGGACGGTCCGCATCTTCTGAGCCGCACCAAAGGTCTCGTAACCGATGGTCATCTCTTCCGCATCGTTGCGGACGCCTTCCGTGGTGACAGCCGAAGCGTCCACGGTCAGGTCGCCGTATGCGACGTAGCGGATTTGGTTGGTCCCCTTGATGATTTGCCCCGACTTGTATGCACCGGGCTGCATCCACACAAGCTGGTCACGAAGCACGTCCTCGACGGTGCGATTGACCAGCGTGGTCAGCGTACCCGAGAACTTCGTAGTGGCGGTGTCGGTGGTCTGGTCTACCATTACTCTCCTGCCCTAGAGGGCAAGCTGGCGACTAGCTGGGCTCGTTGGTCGGGACCGGGATGGTCCTGAGGTGAGCCTTCAACTCGTCTGTCGTCATCTGGTCCAGAGGCTTCGTGCCTGCGGCCATCTGACGTGCTGGGTTGTTCGTATCAAACCGGGGCGGAGCGGTGGGGCTGAGGCTTTCGTTCAGACTTGCGAGGCGACCCTCGTCCATCTGAGCCAGAACCGTGTCATCTCCCAGAGCCTTGGCGGCGTTGGGAAACTTTGCTGCCCGAGTGTCCACGACCCGTAGCTGCTTCTCCTCAGCAAGCTGCTTCTGGAGACCTTCCACGATGGCCGTGCTGTCCGCCGACTGACCTGTGGTTGGAGCCGACTTGGCTGCACCCGTCAGGCTTGAAATCTGCTCTCGGAGTGCGGCTGCCTCAGCAGCATGTGCCTTGTCCGAGTTCGACTGTCGGTTCTTCCAGAACGCCTCGACCTCTTCAGGAGTCGCTGCGGGCTTCTCGTCCTTGGCTGCTGCTTCGTTGGCAGGAGCCTCGGGCTTAGCGTCGGCAGGGGCTGCTGGAGTAGTTGGTTCGTCTGACATGCGACCTCCTAAGTGTGACCACTGGTGTGGCCTTCGTCAAGTGAGTGTACTAGATGAACGTCTGGGTCTCCCAGTCCGTGAAGTTCGTGAGGCCTTCCTCGACCCCAGCACCCACGTCCTGAGTCATACCCTTGACCTCTTCGCCTACCTTGCCCAGCCGTTCGAACAGCTGTGCGTAGCCCACGGCGTACGACACGGAGTCCGTGATGGACGCACCCATGTCGAAGGACAGAGGCTCTTTGCCCTGCATCCCTCGCACCGTGTTCTCTGCCTGACGCTCTTGGAAGTGGCGTGCTACGGCAGGCATGTTCACCGGAAGCTCCCACGGTGTACCGGGGGTCATCATCTGGAGCATACGGATGGACTCGGGGTGGGTATCGACCCACTCGCTCAGGCCCTCATCGACCTCCAGCTGCATCTGGACGTTCCGCCAGATGTGCTTGGCTCCCATCATCCCACCCATCGGGGCCTTGAGGCCGAAAGGGCGTCGGACGAGGAACTTCGTCAGTTCAGGGAGCACCTTGCCCCACATGTAGCTGATGGGGTAGAGGCCGAGGTAGGGGTGGTTCAGGCTCCGCTCCATCCACGTCCGCCCACGCCGGTAGTACGCCGTGCTGAACGCCTCGTCCTCTGCACGCAGCAGGGCCTGACGGCCTGCGTACCATGCACGCTCTTGGTCCATGTTGAAGATGTTGGAGGGCGTGTCGCCCCAGTCCTGAAGCACCCGCTCGAAGGGAGCACTGACGGTCGAGCCAGCAGACAGGGTCGGTGAGTCCTTGGCCCACTCGGCGTAGCTCTTGAAGATGGGAGCTAGCTCAGGGGCGTTGGCAAGGTCTCCTGCGGCGAAGCGTTCGAACTCTCGTCCGGACCACTCCTCGACATGTCGGGTGAAGCTACGCTTGGCTCCCCGAGTTCCGGTAAGCCCGTGGGCGTCGTTATAGGCTGCAACGAGGGACTGCTTGCCGGACTCATCGAGGTGGCGACTGAAGAGGTGGAAGCCTTCGTGTAGGGCTGTGGAAGGGTCGGTGCGGTCTTTGAGGAAGTAGGCTGCGGCTCGTCCATCGGCGGCGGCAGGGGCGAAGGCAGCCCTCGCTCGTCCTCGGGAGGCGTCTGGGTTGGCTGGGTCGATTTCTCGCTGGAAGAAAGCGTCCCCTCGGGTGGGGTCTCGGAGAGCTTGGGCTTCGACGGATGCCTTCGTGGAAGAGGGGGCAACACGCTGATAGGAGTCCGTGAAGACTCCTCGAACTTCGTCCGTGTACCGACTGCGTAGTCGCTCAACATCCACTCCTAGCTCAGTGAGGCGGGCAGCATGGTCGCCGTCCCAGTAGTTCACCTGCACTGGATTGTACTCGACGTTGATGGGCATGGGGTCAGCATCCGGGTCGAGTCGATGGACCCACGTACCGTCTGCAAGCTCTGCGAGGTCAGCTTCCTTCAGACCTGCCCAGTCAGCCGCACGCTGGCGGGTGGCGAAGTTCGGGTCGAGGTCAGCAACCGTGGCCTTGGCGTCATCGATGATGGGGTCGTAGTGCTCCCGGATATCCTGCATCCGCTGGTCCTTGACCAGACGTGCCTCGGCATGTGCCTTGACATCAGCCTCGTAGTTGGGGTTGCCTCGCTTCTTAGGCTTCTCGGGCACTGCATCCTTGGCTGCCTGAACAGCACGGTCACGACGGGCCACCATCCCGACCGCACGACGCTCAGCAGCGACGTGAGCAGCCTTCCTCTTCGGGTCAGCCGTCTGCTCCCATGTGTTCCGCACAGCCGTGGAGCCGTCGTCAAGGATGCCCACCATCGAGCCTTCGAACTGACCGTCGCCCAGACCTGCTCGGTGCATGGCACCGGGTGCCGCATCGTCGCCACCGAACCACTTGTTCAGGTACTCGAAGTAGGGCTTGGCTGCTGGGGACGACATCTCGGAGTCGAACTTCAGGTCCAATGACCACACACGTCCTTGGGCCGCGTTCGAGCGGACCAGCGGCTTCTTACGTGTGGGCTTGAGAAGCACCTCGTCCCACGTAGACAGGGCGTAGACCGCTTCCTGACCCATCATCAGGGCCTGCATCCGGGATGCTGTCTCTGTGGCAGCGGGTGAGCCGGTCCAGATGGCAGTGGCGTTGGGCGTGAAGGTCGATGGGCGGGGGAGCCCGGTCTCCGGGTCGATGCCCGGGGGGGTCCACCGGCCTGAGGCGTCGATGATGTTCAGCGGGATAGCCCCACTCTCCTGAGCGATGGACGGGATGAGCCTTGCCTGCACGTCGTGGCTGATGGTCTCCAGAGCCTCCCAGAGCATGGCCTCGTCGCCATCGAACTCATCGAGCATGGCCCGCACGTCGGGCATCCACTTCTCGATGACGGAACCCGGGCCGGGGAAGGCCTCGGCTGCGGTCTGGACGCCAGCCTGTCGCAGCAGGGTCGTGGGAGGCGTGCCTGCGTAGTCCATCCGCCTCTGAAGGCCGACCCACATGGCTGCCTGTACCTCAGCCACGGACAGGTCACGACCCGCCTCCAGCATGTCGGTGTCGTTGATGTGCCTCGTGAGTTGGTTCGTGGACTGCAACATCCACACGTACTCGGCCTCAGTGGGGGCATCGTTGCCCTTGGTGCGTGTGTCCTCCAAGTCCCAGCCCATCTCATCAGCGAACCGAACTTCCTCGGCGGCGATGTTGGCCGGGGAGAGGTCGTCGCCCCTGCGGGTCAGTCGAGAGACCGCCATCTTGTTCAGGTAGGCCGAGTCACCGAAGCCCCACGCACGCTTCATCCAGACATCCATGGCACCCGGCTGCAATGCGTCGAGGCCGTCCAAGTTCTTGGTCAGCGTACGTGTCTTGTTGCCCACGAGCGAGTCGTAGAAGTCAAGCAGCTTGGGACCCAGTGCAGCGTCGGGCAGGTTCCCGAAGTCACGCAGGACAGAAGTCAGTCGGTTGACCACGACCTCCAAGCCCTTAGCTCCCATGCCCCGGCCCAACGCAGCCTCATCGATGGTCTCAAGGATGGACCGCATCCCAAAGAGGACGCTGCTGTTCATCTGGCTACCGGAGAAGGCGAGGTTCAGTCGTGCGGCCAGCTGCACCTTCGCCGTGGAGCGAAGCTCTGCATGTACGTCGGTTACGGCAGCCGCAGCTTCGTCTGTGAGGCCGAGGGACGCCCGTAGGCCGTCGATACCCTCATCAGCGAACATATCCTCCAGATTGATGCGTCCGCCCGCCTGACGGGCTTCCTGTGCGTCGTTGATGGCTCGCATGGCCTGTGCGGATGCAACGTCACCGTCATCAGCCCGCTTCTGGAGCAGTTCGATGAGCCCGCCCTTGCCCTTGACGTTGTCTCCGAGGGCTTCCGTAAGCTCACGAGGAGCTAGCTCGGCCCAACGGGCGAGCATGCCGTCCACGACAGAGTCGGGCATGGCGTGTGAGATGGCGAGGAAGGTGGTGTTCATCTCGTCGTACCAAGCCAGCCCCGAGTCCAGCCCGGGGTTCACCTGTCCGGGTGTGGCGTCGAAGTCAGCGAACAGCTGAGTCACAGCCTCGTCCATCTGCTGGGCGGACAGCTGAGCCATGGTCTGGCCGGTCTTCGGGTCCACCCTGACATCAAGGCCCTTCTGTAGGTTCTTCGGTGCTGAGCCCACCGGGTCGGCAGCGACGGTGTTGATGCCCCGCTCATGCTTGGACAGCTGGCGGTTGGCGTAGTTCTTGCCTTCCTTGCCGGTCTTCACGGAGACCTGACGCTCGGTAGTGGGGGCATCGGGGCCATGGTCGGCCATGATGCGGCGGGACTCCTCGAACTGACGTGAGCCCACCTCGAAGACATCCATGCCTGCGTTGGTGAGGTCATCCTTGATGGTCTGGTACATGGAGCCCACCGGGATATCCCGGATGGAGTTGACGAGTTGGGGCAGGTCGCCGTACTCGACGTTCATGAACTCCTCGAAGGACTGGCCCGTCTTGTTGGCCATCCAGCGATGGAAGGTCTCGTAGGATGCGACTGCATCCACGTCGATGAGGCCCTGCGAGTCGGTGAACGCCCCGCCGATGCCCTGTCGCCACTGGTCATCAGAGAAGCCAGAGGCAATCTTCCATGCCCGGTTGGAGTACTCGTCGCTCATGTTCAGGCGTGAGTACTTGGCTTTGAACGTGGTCTCGGTCATGGCCCCACGGGCGATGGCACCCTGCATGTCGGCCACCGTATCGAAGCCGTTGAAGCGGGCCACGTCGCCCATCCTCACACGCTCCCTGCGACCGAGGTCGAGGGGCTTGACGGAGTCCATCATGTGGAGGACGTGTCGGCCTGAGTCGGAGATGTCGCCAGCCTCTTCCATCATCCGCATGTAAAGCTGCTGCGGTGAGGTGGTGCCCATCTCGGCCTTCCAGCGTGCCAGAAGCTCGGGGTTCACCCGGTCCATGGTCTGCTCCCACGCCACCGACGCCTCTCGGCCAGCCTGCTTGACGTACTGGAGTCGCTTCAGGTCCCACGGGCCTGACACCTTGATGCCGTGCTCAAGTGGGTTCTTCGTCCGCCAGTTGTAGGGGAGTAGCTTCTTCCAGCCCCGCTTGGCGTTGATGTCGTTGGCCAGCCTGACGGCGAGGTCTTGGTCGTAGACGGCCAGCTGTGCCCGCTCAAGCTGGTCAGCGTAGCGGGTGGTCCCGGAGTGGAGGTCTTCGAGGATGCTGTTCATGCGGATGTCGTCGGCGGTCCAGCGGACACCGGGCTTGATGCCTCGCAGCAGGGCGAAGAACGGACCCTCGACGGTCTCCATGAGGACGAAGATGGGGGACAGGCCGAAGCGGACCTTGGGGTAGATGCCCTCGGAGATGACGCCCACGAGGTTGTCGAGCCGACCCCCAAAGGTCTTCATCCGACCCGTGGCCTTGGCAGTGACGCCCACCGTGGCGATGTCACCTTCGAACGCTCGGAGGGTTAGCTCCAGCAGCGAGCCAGAGCCGGTGCGTGCCCGCTGTGCCGGGGAGAGGTCCACCTCTTCAGCGATGCGGATGATTGAGTCAGGCTGGAGTCCACGCACGCCTGTGTTCTGGCGTGAGGACTCGTTGTGGATGGCACGGAAGAGGCGAGAGCCCTCGCTCTTGTTGAGCCCGTACTCCCGGACGCCCATTTCCTTGAACTTGGCCTCAGCCTCGTAGAACAGGCGAGCACCGTGGATAGAGCCGAAGAACCGTTCCTTCCAGATGTCACGCTGGCCCCACGGACGGTTGAAGTCGGTGGGGCTGATGTCGTCCACCACATCGAGGTAGGTGTTGACGCCTGTGATGGTGCCATCGGGTGACTGGGACAGGCCCCAGCGGTCTGATGGAGCGAGCCCGATTTCGTACTTACTTCCTCCCATAGCTCGGGCCACATCGGGATGCAAATCTGCCGGGTTCACCTCACGCATGAGGCGGGACTCGTCTTCGAGCAGGTGCCTCAGGTGCTTCAGCATCGAGGTCCGGACTTCATCAGCACCCAGCTTGGCGTCACCGAACGAGTGGCCAAGGGAGTCATACTGCTCGACAGCATCAGCGGCTGCACGGCGTGAGCCATCCGTCGCACTGTCGATGGACGCCAAGAGGGCCTGTGCTCGCTGGACGGTCAGGGTCCGCTCGGACACGAGGCCGTAGTGCTCAGCCATGCCCAGCAGACGACGCATCTCGTCAGCCAGCACGGTGTCCCCGCCTGCCACCGCACGCTCAAGGCGTGTCTGGAGGTCAGTGAGCGAGGTCCGCTTGGACTCTAGGAAGCGGGAGATGTTGTAGCCGTAGGCGGTCTCGTGTACCAGCTGGAGGGTCTTGCGGTCTGCCTTCTGAATGTACGTCAGGGCGTCCGCTGCGGTCTTCCCGGTCATGGCAGAGAGGTCGTTGGCGAGGAGGTTCATCTCGTCAGCACGGCGAGCTTGGAACGCTTCCTCGCCCACCTTGTCGGTCAGGAAGTCCTCGCCCCGCTGTGCGGTGTGACGCTGCATCTCCACGATGTTCGACTCGTCCATGGACATACGACGCTCAGCGATTTCCTGCGGGCTCTTGTCCCGGCCACGCCACTGCGGGTCGGCACCCATGGCTTCCTTGGCCATGTGTCGCTGCTCCAGAGACATGCGGGAGTTCTGGCCAGCGATGGCCTGATAGCGTGCAAGCTCGGGAGCCCGGTTGCCAGCGAAACTCTGTAGGCCCTTGAAACGCTTGGCACCGTAGTAGGAGGCCCAGCCACGCATGCGGTTGGAGGTGACACGCTGGCTCATGGCCCGCCCGACCTTCCCGAGGCCGAACCAACCGAACATGTTGTCGATGTTGTACGCCGTCTTGGCCAGCACGTTGACGATGGGCTCCACATCGTAGAGGGCTCGTTCTTTCTTGCTGAGCTTGCTCAGGCCCTCAGCGAACTGAGTGGGGGCATTGGTCTCTGCCCACTTGGCGACCTCACGGGTCACGCCCTCTGAGCCGCCGACGCCCTTGGCCCATGCTTCCTTGGTGGTGTACTCGGAACTGCGGACGATGTCATCGACGGCCCTGTCCCAGTTGCCCGACTTGCGGACGGACTGCCCGATGGCGTTGCGGGAGGTGCGAATGGCCCCGGTAGCCACACTCTTGGCAGCGGCACCCATGCCGAAGCTCGCCCAGATGAGGGGGTCGGAGATGATGTCCATGACGAGGGAGAGGCCTGCACCCCAGAGCGAGTCGTCGCTGGTCCAGCGGTATCGCCCCACAGTAAGTTCATCCAGCATCTCATCGAAGTTGATGTCCCCACGCTCGTGCCGCTCACGCAGGAGCTTCAACTCCTCGGGCAGCTGAGCACCGTCGCCACCGAGGATTTCCTCTCGGGCGTTGCGACCGATGGGACCTTCCATGCCGATGTAGGTACGGGCCACGCCGTCACCCAGTGCGGACATGCCGCCGAAGAACAGGCGACGGACCTGCTCGCTCAGGGTGTTGGATGCGGTGAGGGCAGGAGCGAACACGCCCGACACGCCCAGCAGGTCAGCGACCTCAGTGCCTCGCTGGTCGAGGTACTGGCTCATGTAGCGTGTGGCGTTGACGGTATCCGAGGCGATGTAGGACTCGTACTCCCGCTTCAGGGCATCGTCGGGAAGCTCATCGAACATCGACTCGACACTGTAGCCGCCTGACAGTTCGCTGAAGGCGGGCATGACGTTCAGGGGCATGTCGAGGACGGAGCCCAGTGCTCCACCGAGACCGCCCACGAACTTGTCGATGTCTCCATTGCCGAGGAACTGTGTGACCATCACGGGCAAGCCACGACCCAACGACTCGAAGAGTCCGGGTTGAGGTGCGGGCTGCTGGATGGGAGCCTGCTCTCGCTTCATCGTGGGAACGAGAGGGCTCAGAGGCAGCTGATTGGTGATGTCGAACCGACCGATGTCTTTGAAGGGACGCTGGCCGGGGCTGTTGCCCATGTCGCTCCACTGCTGAAGACTCTGCTGCCACGGAGTCGGACCGCCGAAGCGGGAGTCCATGCGGTCGCCGTACTCAGGCTCAGGCAGACGAGAGTAGTCGGTGATGAGTTTGGGCTGGAGGGGGTCGAAGACCATCTATGGATACTACCCTAACGGTCGGGGTCGTAAGCGTCCGGGTCCGCCTGATAGTTCGTGGGCGTCGGCACGTAGGGAGTAGGCGACGGGGTCGGAGGCGGCGTGTAGGCCGGGGCGGGAGCAAAATCCTTCGGCACGATGGAAGGTGCGATGGTCGGTGGTGCGATGGGTGGCAGCTTGAGCGGCGAGTAGGGCTTGACCAGCTGGCCGCTGATGAGCTTGCCCATCTCGGTCTGCTCCAGTGCGGGCGGCACGATGGTGGGGGCAGGCTTCTCGTCCAGAGGAACGAAACGCTCGACATCGAAGCGAGCAGGGTCCTGCCGACCAAACGATGTCCTGAGCCCAGCCACCGCTGCGGGGTCGGGCATGGGACTAATCTTGTGGATGACGTTGCCCTGTGCGTCGAAGTCTGTTGCGAGCAGAGAGGGCAGGCCTCGCTTGGCACGGTCCGCATTGACAGCAGCCATCCACGGGTTCTCTACGATGGCGTCGAGCACAGCACTGACTGCGGTGGACCTCGTGTTACCGAAAGCCCGGGCAGCGGCGTTGGGGTCGATGACAGGGGGCTGCTCGTCTTCCCTGTCTGGCTCAGCAGGAGTGGCAGTGGCGGAGGACAGCGGGTCGTAAGCGGCACCGGGGAGAGGGCCTTCGTAGTCCGGGTCGAGTGATGCCAGACGACGGTCGTTCTCGGTGTGGGCAGCTGCCAACTCATCGCCTTCGAGGACCGTGGTGTCAATCATCACAGGGCCTCCGGTATCCGGGTCGATGGGGACGGTCTGCTTGGGTAGCTCAGCAGCAATCTCGGGGTATCGCTGCTCGATGGTCGCTCGGTCGAGTTCGTCTTCGTCCAGCAGCGTGGCCGCAACCTCCTGAGAGATGCGTGCGACCTGCGACGGAGCATCACCGCTGACTCGCTGGGAGCCGAAGTCCCTGATGATGCTGAAGGCCCCACTCACGGGGTTCTGATAGGTCCACTGGTCCTCAGCAAGACCTTGCTGGCCTGCCTTGTAGATGGCGTCTACGCCACGGGAAAGCTCGACAGCCTGCTCGGCAGTGGCCGGGTCCGTGGGGTCAACGTTGTTCTGGGCCAGCACGGTCTCAGCCATGACCTGTGCGGGGACCTTCTCTGCGGCGATGCCACGGGAGTTCTGATTGTGTGCGTTGAAGACGATGTTGCCTGTCTTGTCTCGGCTGGTGATGGCGTTCGAGCGGATGGCGGGACGCTTCAGCAGCTGGCGTGGGTCGAGGTTCGTGATGACCTGACCGGGTTCCGTGGGGAGAGGAGCCGTGCCATCAGGCGTGTTGCCGTTGGCGATGTTGCTCTCCATGACGGCTCGGGCGTCATCCATCTCACCCTGCTCCCATGACGCAATCTCGTCAGGGTCATCGCCACGGATGGCCATGGACTCTTTCTGGAGGAGGATTTCGTACTCACCGCCACCACGCTCCATGCGGAAGGCAAGGACCATGTCGTCTGTGATGTCCGGGATGATGGGGGTGCCACCGGGGATATCTTCTGTCGTCGGAGCGAGGGGACCTAGCACGTCAGAGCCGAAGCCACCGGGGACGCCCTCTTGAACATCCAAGGTCTCACCGAGTTCACCGAGGTCAGCACCCTTGTCGGCCTCAGCCAGCACGCTCTGGACTGCTCGCTTGTTGAACGCTGCGGCCTCTTCGTCTTCACGGGGCACAGCCAGCGGATGTGTGGCATCGGCTCGGACCACGACGTGGAGCGAACGCCCCACTTCGGGGATGGCCGTACTCTGGTCAACCCACTCTTGAGCCGAACGCTCATGGAGCGTGCCGAAGGCAGGGTCAGTGACCTCACCAGCGTCATCCCACCACGGAGTGTCGGAGGTCTCGAACTCACCGTTCTCGTCCTGCGTGCGGTAGATGGTCACACCGTCGATGCGGGCAGCGTGGCCCGGGAGGACAGCGGGGCCGGTAGAGCCACCGTAGACCTCAGCCGTGACGGGAGCCCATGCGGAGTAGACGTTCACCACGTCGCCAACGGAGTCCACCGTGGTCTTGGTGGCGTAGGTCTCTACGGAAGGCAGGCCCGTGTTGGGGTCGATGCGGAGGTCTTCCAGCGGGACGGTGACCTTCCTGTCGCCATCGATGGTGATGTAGACATGGGTCCCGGCATCCCGGCCATCCTTGTTCTCTGCGAGGTACTTGGCGTACCCCTTGGCCTGTTCGTTGGAGTTCGTATATTTCGAGTCATCGAAGTCTCCATTGTCCAGCCGATGGGCTTCGACGCCCTGCGGGTCGAGAGCAACATCAGCCTGAGCACCCACGCCTGCGTTGGCACGCTCACCGATGTAGCGACCAGCCGTGACGTTCCCATCCGGGTCGAGGTCCAGCCTGCGGCCACGAGCAGCACCCTGAGTAGCGTCATCGCCCAGCTTGTGTGCCTGCTTCTCGATGCCCTTCAGCTTCTTCTGGAACTTGTTGATGGCCTTCTGGGCTTCAGCGTCGTCGGTCGCAGCCGCAATCTCTTCGTTGTACTTCGCCTCAGCGGTCTGGTACTCATCGAGCATGTTGGAGCGGAAGACTCCAAGGCTGGCGTTCCTGAGGTCGTAGTGGTCGGCAAGCTCCTGATACTGGAGCGGACTGTAGCCGTATCGCTTCGACTCTTTGACGGCCAGCTGGGCACCCTGCTCGCCACGGCGGAACGCCTTACGGAGGGACCTGTAGCTGAACTTCGAGCCCGTAATCTTCTCCCACTGCTTCCTCAAGTCCTTGGCAGCGGGGTCGTTGCGGAGGAACTGCTGGAGGTGGGTGTCGGTGCGGGCCTTCTGCTCGTCATCGAGCCCGAGGAAGCCCTCGTTCGTGACGTTCATGCGGGACAGGGCACTGTCCACGATGCCAGCAGCCTTAGCGGCAGGCTCTAGGTAGTTGCGATTGATGGCGTTGATGCGGTTGTTGTACTTCTCATAGTCGGAGACCGTGTTCGTGGCACGGGCCTTCTCCTGAGCCGCTTTCTTGAACTGGGCAGCGTTCCGCATGGCCTCACGCCACGCCTCACTGTTGCGTGGGAACTGCTTGGCGTTCTGGGTGTACCAGCGGGACATGCCCGCCTCGCCCAGCTTCTCCTGCTCGTAGCGGAGTAGGGCCTTCGACTCACCGATGTCATAGTCGATTTGGTCGTACTGCTGCTTCCAGTAGTCCCGCTCGGGGTCACCCTTGTCGTACTCGTTCATCCGGCCACGGAAGTGAGCCTTGATGCGACCATCCGTGACCTTGCGGCCCTCGAAGGTCCCACCCTGTGCCCACGCACTCAGGATGTTGCGGTCACGCTGAGCCTCGGCAGCCTCGAAGAGGGCCACCATCGTCGCCGTGAGGTCAGGGGCCTTGGAGGGGAGTGTGCCGAAGCGACCAGTGCGGGCCACTACTCGTCACCACCCGAGATGGGCTGCTGAAGCAGGATACGGTTCGTTGCCTCGCCGCCTTGGATTTGGGTCTGGTTCACAGCGTTGAAGTCACCTTCCGACCGGAAGCGACTCGAACCCTCGGCAGCAGCACCCTGCTCACCGGGTCCGTTCAGCTGGGGCTGGCCGTTGGGGGCTGCCCTGTCCGCTTCCTGACGCTGGGCCTCATCAGCTTCCTGTGCTGCGGCCTCCGCACCCTCACGGTCCTGAGGCTGGGGCGGCTGCTGAGCCTGTTGCTGCTGAGCCTGCATCTGAAGCTGCTGCATGGTGGCCATGAGGGCGACCTGAGCCTGCACGTCCTGCGGGAAGACGGTCGGGTCCTGACGCTCTTCGCTGATGGTGGTCCGCTCACGCTCGGGGTCTTCGACTCCGGTAGCGTCCATGGCACGCTCCTGTGCCCACACCTTGCTGTTCAGTAGGTTCATCGCCATCGTGGCCTGCTCAAGGTCATCACGAGGAGTCAGCGACGGAGCCTTGACAACGAGTTTGCCAGCAACTTCGAACAGAGCCGCCAGAGGCTTGACCTTGAACGACCAGACCTGCTTCGCAAGCTCCCAGATGTCTCGACGCCACTGGTAGAACAGCTGGCGACGGAGAGTGATGCGAGCTTCGTAGTTGGCGACGAGTGCGTTGATGGCCTTGGAGCTAGACAGGACTTGAGCGGGGGCGAGCCCACGTAGCAAGTCATTGAGGCCAGACACGTCTTGCAGTTCTCGGTCAAGGCGTGAGAGGTAGGCCTCCAGCTGGAACTCGGGCATCCATGGAGTGATGGGCTCGACACGGTTGCCGGGGCCGGGGGCGATGACTTCATCAGGCTTCGGTCGCAATCCTGTTGGTACTCGGTCTGGGGCCTCTGGGCCGGTCAGCTGCCAGAACTGGCGACCGACGAGCTTCGCTGCCATGGTGCCACCGTTGGAGATACGCTCGTCCTTCTCGCGGAGCAGCTGCTCGACATCGAAGAGGTCCGGGCGACCCTCGGGGACTCCGGGGACGTAGGTGTTCATGACGGGGACGTAGGGGAGCAGGCCTCCGTACTCTTCGTGCTTCTCCTCCGCAACGACCATGTTGCCCACGGTGATGATGTTCCAAGTCTCCATCTCGGTCCGCTTGCCTTGGACGGGTGTGCTCTTGGACTTGCGATACCAGTAGTCGTTCACTTCGAGCATGGAGTTCTCGGTGCCCTGAAGCCAGTCTCGACGGGTGGTAGTGTCGTGGCTCGACGGTGCGGTCCTGACGTAGACGTAGTGGGCTCCGGTCTCCGGGTCCTCGCCGGGGACGACATCGAGGCCATACGTTTCAGCAGCAGTCTCAGGACTGATTGAGTACGTGTAGCAGGCCCACTCCAGCTTGCGGTAGTCGTTCGACTGCCAGCCTAGCCACAGGTTCTTGGGCTGCTCGACGGGGACCACATCAGGTCGG
>Ga0114923_10002165_pt1 | contig 13382 bp, 11 predicted proteins | sample SumtaG_FD_89578 | JGI IMG/M metagenome (GOLD analysis project Ga0114923, IMG submission 89578) | Deep subsurface microbial communities from Indian Ocean to uncover new lineages of life (NeLLi) - Sumatra_00157 metaG | ecosystem: Environmental > Aquatic > Marine > Oceanic > Sediment | place: near... | reverse complement strand
GATGGAGCCAGTGAAATTGATATGGTTATAAATATCGGAGCATTAAAATCCGGAGATATAAAAACCGTCGAAGAAGATATCAGAGCCGTACGACGGGCCTGCACAGGAAAAACTACCCTGAAGGTCATCCTGGAAACGGGGATCTTAGACGACGCGGAAAAGGTTACAGGCTGCCAATTGGCTAAAAAAGCAGGCGCAGATTTTGTCAAAACCTCCACCGGTTTCGGAAAAGGCGGTGCGACTGCTGCCGATATAGCATTAATGCGAAGAACAGTCGGACCTAAAATGGGAATTAAAGCCAGCGGAGGAGTCCGTACTTATGAAGACCTAATCCTTATGGTAGAATCCGGAGCAACACGGATCGGAACCAGCGGTGGTGTTTCCATTGTAATGGGAGCTACATCCAAATAAGCTTATTAAAAAAGGAAAAGGGCTGTAAAATATTTTAGGAAAAATACTTTCTAATTTAAGGTTGCAGGATCTAAAATTTGGAGGCGGCCGTCTTATCTTTACAAGTTGCCTGAGTCTCATGTTTGTTTCCTCCGGTTCCATTATATTTGAGAATATTATTATGTTGTAACAGCAGTCATAAAACCATGAAGATTAGATGAAGTTTCCAGAGGTCACATTCCCTTTAACTAGAAGACGGCCTGGAAAAACCTGCCAGCACAGAAGGAGCCTTTTCCCTGTTTAAAACGGCAAGAAGAAGGTCCAGATCATTCGGTGCCAAAACCTTGCCACCGCTCATTCTCACCAGATTCCGCAGCGGGAGTTCCCTGACCAGAGCATCCATCATGAGGTACTCGGCAGAACCCGGATCATACCGCCCAAACTTATCAGTCATGTCTTTTCGGATTTTCTCTGCAATATCCCCAATAGCAGGATGGTCCAGAAGGTCTCCCAATTGTGTATTCTGATTATAAGAACTGTTCTCCGGCACTGTTGACTGAATAACCAGAGTGGCTGTAAGACGGATATCCCGGCTGGAAGATCCGGCCTGAATAGTAAACTCTCCGGATTCCACCTTCCAGTCAGAGGTTTCTGTATCCCAGAAAGCAAAACTCCGCTTATTCAAAGTAATAACAACATCTTTTGATTCTCCAGGTGCCAGCGAAATCTTTTCAAAACCCTTTAATTCATGTACAGGTCTTACAACTGTTGATTCATTGTCCCGTACATAAACCTGAACCGTTTCCTTTCCCGGCATGTTACCGGTATTGGTTACCGTCAATTTCACATATACGGTGTCTTTATCAGTTATATTATGACTACTGAGCCGGAGGCTGGAATATTCAAAACTGGTATAAGACAATCCGAAACCAAATGGAAACAGCGGCTTAAGATCTCTGGAGTCATAATACCTGTAACCGACAAACAGTCCTTCGGAATAATCCACACGGCTTTTTCCACCGGGAAAGTTCAGATAACAGGGAGTATCACTTAATTTTTCCGGAAAAGTTTCTGCCAGTTTTCCTGAAGGATTAACCTCCCCGAAAAGGATATCCGCGACAGCTCCACCTGCGGCCTGTCCGCCAAGATAACTTTCCAACACAGCCTTGGCCTGATGCAGCCACGGCATTTCCACGGGTGCACCGCTAATGAGAACAACCACAATATTGTCCTGCACCACTTTTACAGCAGCCAGAAGGTCCTTGTGATTCTGTGGAATATCCAGATGTGTCCGGTCATAGCCTTCCGATTCAAAACTGTCGGTCAGCCCCAAAAAAAGTACAGCGACATCTGCTTCTCGTGCTGTTTTTACAGCATCCTCCAGATAAGACGGTTCTGTTCGGTCGGTCTTCAGGGAATATCCTTCGGCATAACGAAGTTCCGCTTTCCCTCGCAGAAGCTTTTCCGTTTCCTCATATGCGGTATCAATCCGTGTAGGCTGAATACGGGAACTGCCGCCCCCCTGATACCGTGGATTTTTTGCAAAAGCTCCGATAAAGGCAATAGTTCCCATTTTTTCAAGAGGAAGAATATCCTCTTCATTCCGGAGAAGCACCATAGATTCACCTGCTACTTTACGTGCCAGTTGATGATGGACATCAACATCAAACTTATTATCTTTCTGTTTTTTTCTGCTTAGTGTTTCAGCAGCCTGAAGGGTCATCCTGAGGATACGTTCTACTGTTCTGTCAAGAATATCTTCATTCAGACGGCCGGATTTAACCGCAGCTGCAATCTCTGCATCATTTATTCCATTGTTTCCAGGCATCTCCAGATCCTGTCCGGCCTTAAGCCCTTCAACACGGTCATTACAGGCTCCCCAGTCAGTCACCACAATTCCGTTAAAGTCCCATTCATCTCTAAGAATATTCGTTAAAAGCCGGGAATTTTCTGAACAATAGGTTCCATTGATTTTATTATAGGCACACATGACTGTCCACGGACGGCTGTCTTTTACAGGTATTTCAAATCCCGGAAGATAAATTTCCCGCAGACTCCTCTCATTAAGAACCGCATCTATAGTCATACGGAATTTTTCCTGATTATTAACAGCAAAATGCTTAATAGAGGTTCCGATACCCTTGCTCTGAATCCCGGAAATCAGGTTTTTTGCCAGCTCTCCGGTTAAATAAGGATCTTCTGAGAGATATTCAAAGTTCCGTCCGCAAAGGGGGCTCCGTTTTATATTTACCGCTGGACCAAGAAGAACAGCCACATCCTCTACAAGGGATTCTGTACCCAGGGCCACTCCCATCTCCAGGATTAAATCCCGGTTCCATGTGACAGCCAAACCTGCTCCGGTAGGGAAACAGGTTGCCGGTACACTTTCATTAAGACCCACAGTCTCTCCGGAAGTCTGTTGTTTTCGCAAACCATGCGGGCCGTCTGTCAGCATAACGGATGGAATATCCAGATGTTCTATGGCCTTTGTTGTCCAGAAATCCCGGCCTGAGCAGAGAGCTGCTTTTTCCTCAAGACTCATTTTTTTAATAAGCTCTTTAATATCTTTCTTCATATCAACCACCTAATTTAATTGGAAATTCCGCGAATACAATACTTTAGAAGCTCTTCTGTCATTTGCTCCAGCTCGCGACTGCGAACTTCTAAAAGAGCATCTCCCCGCAGGAGTAGACGCTGGTGAAGTCCCCGGACAGCATTAGTCAGAGTAACCATGACAAGATGCGGATCCAGATCCTGACGGATAGAACCGTCTTCCTGCCCCTGTTTGATAATAGTAATAAAATGCTTATCTGTTTCTGAAGGATAAATCTCTCTTAACCGGTCAAGAAAATTACCCGGAAGCCGTGAACCTGAAAAAAAGGCATCAAACTCAGCAAAAAACCTGTACTCATCCAGTTTTTCCGGATTCAGCCACATAGTTCGAAGATAAACTTCTACCTTCTCCAGTCCGGATTTTGAATCATTAAGAATCCGCTCCCACTCCGGAATGGAAAACTGTCGGCGTGCTACTTTAGTTAAAACATCCAGAGCGAGGTCAGATTTATCCTGATAATATCGGTAAAGTGAAGCCCTGCTGATTTGACCTGCTTCCGCAACATCTTTCATTTGTGTTTGAAACAGACCTTTTTCAATAAAAAGATGCTGAGCAGCAGTAAGAATCTGATCACGGGTTGCATCAACCTGATAGATCATTCTTGCAGTGTTTCCAGATTTTTTTTCCTTGCTCATCGGAATTCCTATATAATAAGACATGTGTTGTATAATTCGTGTCTTATTTAGGACAATATCATCATTTCATTTTAAGGTCAAGCTCAGCAAATGATCGGGGGTGTCAAGCCAAATTAGAAATGTCACACCTTTTACCAAAATGAAAATGTCACATTGCTATATAGTATCTACGATACCTGTTTAACATTATCTGAATATCTCTCTTTTATTTTCAATTCTGTATTTTTATAAAATATATGAATTGAACCATCCAGCCATTTCCAAAGCTTTCCAGCCTTCATGATCCTGTACATTTCTATCAGTTCCTTTTTATTTCCCCAACTGAAACAAAAGAATCATATATTATTGTAAAACTATAAACCAAACCAAAATTATCATTATCAGGCACCATAAAATACAGCTTCAACTACTGTGTAACTATCTCCTAAGGTTACGGATAATCGATAATCAAAAAGAATATCATTTTGAATTAGATCCTTACCCCACCAATATAATGCATATACATCCTCTTCATACATATAAGTGTTTTTTGGTTCTCCCTGCTGCTCAATTATTGTGTTTGCAATATCAAGGAAATTGGCATAAGTCATATTCCTTTGTTCTACACTTATATATGAAACTTTATAATTTTCAAAATAAATTTCTATTGTGGTGTCTGCATCCTTTTCTATAACATAACCGCCATATTCATTTACACTATATCTGCCGCTATACTCATTTTTAATTATGGACACTGTTTCATTTTCATTATCATCCAGAGAAAACCTGGTAAATGAAACCGGCGTTCTTGCATAAAGCAGGCATGCAATACATAAGAATATACAAATACAATCGACTTAAACATGTTTTTCAACAATCGGAATGAAAACTTGTTGAATATTTACAAAAAAATTTTCTTGCATTATACAAATATTAACATTATCATTCATTATCAAAATATTAAATAATTCTAATAATTAGTAAATAAAAGAGTATAAAAAGTGAGTGAACTGGAAAAACCAAACAGGTTATATTTTATTGATAAATTAAAGACTTTATGTGTGATTCTGGTTAAAGATAATCATATTTGAACATAAACCCTTAAAACTACCTGAGTAAAAATTCGGGCCAAACGTATTCCGGCATTAATTTCCTTATCTGTTAACGGACCAAGATTAACACCTATGCAATTAACTATTTTAACATCCATATCGAATAATAACTCTTCTTTAGGTTTATCTTTCTGATCACTTGATACCTTTATATTAAGATTTTCATAAACATCTTTGTACAGTTCATCCAATTTTATTACGTTTTTTACTTTTTCTAGAAAATTATCCCATTCAAATAATTTAACATCAATTTTATCACTCTGCTTCATGTTAAACAACGACTTTATATGAGTGTCGTCTACCCAGGAAAGACCATCACGAATTTCCTCTTTTGTATTTTTAGTCTTATAATGACGCATCCATGCTTCATAAAGCCCTTTGATGATGCCATCAATGTTATCATCACACATATCCACATGACCAAAATAAAATCCGCTAAGATTTTTATCAGGCCACATAAGATGGTTCCTTATGGCAGCCAGCTGTACAGTAATCGATTCAATTCTTGAAACACCGCTTCCAATAAGTTTAAAAAGTATGCTAAGCCATAATTTTGATTTAAACTCTTTTCCAGGACTGCCGGCATCAATAGAAAATACCTTTTTAAATGGGTTATGGATATTGGAAGAAAAAAGCGGGCCCCAAAGGCCAAGATTATCTAAGATACCTCCATCGAGTAAATTCAGTTTGGAATCTTTAATACTTTTGTCTAATTGAACCTTGCTTGGCGAGAAAGCACAGGGAAAATTACATGTAAAATTAGCAACAGTAGCAATATTATCCAGTTTATCTTTATTTTTCCACGGATACTTTCTTTGACCTATCTGAAATATTTCATCACTTTTAAAAATAACAAGCCGGTTTTTAATAATATTGGTAGCAGAAATAATTGGCTTAAGATTCTTATATTTATTATTAATATCTGAATATCCAGAATTGAATGCTGTTTTACCTTTAGAAGTGTCGCTGCAAATCTTTTTCAATATTTTCTCAATAGCATCCCGCTTATTTTGAGATAGGGGCATAAAAATAAGTCCGAAAAATATGACTATTGCACCTATTAAAATGCGCCACAGTACCATATTAATACAGCCCATCAGGTTTAATTTATCACTAAGGAACCATGGCTCAACATTAAAATAAGTCGGCTCCAGAAAAAAGAACAATACTATTAAGCATAATCCGCATAAAGCCATACACCAATATTTAATACATTTTGTACGCATTATCACTGCCAGACTGCTAAATATCATAAATACATATAAAGTCTGCCAGATGGCCGTATGCATGATCATCATCACACTTAATGCACCAACATTACCGCAGACAAACCTATCTATAAGACAATAAATTGTTGTAGAAAACAGCAGAAGTATTAAGCTTCCTAAAAAAAATTTCCAGTGCCAGATAATATCCTGCCATAAGCCCTTTTTTAACATCCTCTTAATAACACTTTCTTTAAATGCATCAAAAGTCTCATCATCCGCTGTTAATGGATTAGCATTTATATCATCCTGCTTTGATCTAAACCAGCAGATCAAAGCCGCAAGAGTCAATCCTCCGCCCGAAATTGCGCTGACATGGTTAAAAATGTCAGCTGCCTTTTCTTTTCTTATACCTTCAAGAGCACCTAAAGCAAAGGTGGCAGCACGAATTCCACCACCGGAAAAAGCCAATAAATTTTTATCTTCTTGCATTTTGTATTCTCCCCTAAACTAAAATTGTACTTAAGAACTTAGAGCAGTATCAGGCCAATATATAATAACACAAACTTTCTATTTATTTTCTACTCTAAATTTCATAGTAGTTATCAAATATGCCCTTCTAATATGAAGCTTACCGTATGAACTTGTGTTATACTGTGTAACATTATTAAAATAATTTTACATATTCATTAATAAATGTAAAGAATATTTTCCCTCGAGTTATTTGAGCTGTTATGATTAGATAATAATTTTACTTAAACATTTAAACGATTCTTTTCTTCTTCCAGTTCTTCCCAACGTGAGTAAGAACTACTAAGTTCTACTTCACAGTCAGCTAACCTGGACTGCAGCTTTTTTATTGCATCCGCTTTTTTGTATATCTCAGGTTTGGCCATTTCCTGGTGAATTAGTTCAACTTCTGCTTCAAGCTCTTCAATTCTACCTGGAAGAGTATCTAACTCCTGCTGCTCTTTAAAAGTTAATTTAATCTTAGGACGCTTTTTTCTCTGCTTTTTATATTGATTTTCTTTGGACTGATTTAGCCGATTTAACTGATTTAATTTACCACCAGCTGTTTCATTCTGTTTGACCTTTTGATAGGTAAGCCAATCCTGGTAGCCGCCGGCTATTTCAACCAGAGGTCCCTTATCCTGAAAAACATATAAACTGCCGGTGGTGTTATCTAATAATGTTCTGTCATGACTGATGATTATTACAGTTCCGCTAAATTCTACAATCATATCTTCCAGCAACTCCAGAGTTTCTGAATCTAAATCATTTGTGGGTTCATCCATTACTAAAAGATTACAGGGCTGAGTGAACAACTTTGCTAATAATAAGCGGTTAACTTCTCCTCCTGATAATTGACTCACAGAAGATCTGGCCCTTTCTGCGGTAAATAAAAAATCCTGTAAATAGGCAATAATATGTTTTGACCTTCCATTGATAAAGACAGTATCACCATTAGGCTGAACATTTTCCTTAAGACTTTTTTCAGGATCTATCTGGCCCCGCATTTGATCAAAAAATGCAATTGATAAATTTGTACCTAATTTTACTTTTCCTGTAACCGGCTGTAAATCTCCTAATAGAAGTTTTAGTAAAGTTGTTTTGCCGCAGCCGTTAGCACCAATTATTCCGATTTTATCTCCCCTGGAAATTAAAGCAGAAAAATCCCTGATAAGCGTATTCTCGTCATAAGCAAAGGAGATATTTTCCGCGACAATTACATTTTTACCTGATTTCTGCAGTTGGCCAATTTCCAAAGATACAGTTCCCTGATGTTGCCGCCGTTCCCGGCGCTGCTCACGCATCTTTAGTAAGGTTTTTACCCTGCCTTCATTTCTCGTCCTTCTGGCTTTAACACCTTTTCTAAGCCAGGCTTCTTCTTCAGATAACTTACGATCAAAGTTTGCCCACTTTTTTTCCTGAGCTTCTAAATAAGCTTGTTTTCTTTGCAGAAACTCATTATAGCCGCAGTGATAGTCAAATAAATCACCACGGTCCAATTCTATTATTCTCGTAGCAAGGCGCATTAGGAAAGACCGGTCATGCGTTACAAATAATACTGTTGGACAAAATTTTAATATGTATTCTTCCAGCCAGATTATGCTGTTTACATCGATATGATTAGTAGGTTCATCTAATAATAGCAGATCCGGCTGTGTAACTAAAGCAGCTGCCAAAAGGGTCCTTCGTTTTTGCCCGCCTGAAAGATTATTATACTTCTGGCCGGGTATGACCTGCAGATCTGCTGCCATTCTACGAATTTTCTGCATATCCTGAAAGTTCTGCGGGGTGTGAACAAATTCAGCCTTTTGCCCTTTAATTTCATCATCAATACCTGCTTCTTCTCTGAAATACTGTTTAATTTGGCCGGCATGCTCACCAAGGCTGTCTGCAATAACATCAAAAACAAATCCAGTCAGCTTATCAGGTATTTCCTGACTTAAATATGAAGTACGTATTTTGTGATCTGTAACAATATCACCTGCATCCTGCGCAAGGACTCCTGCAACAATTTTAAGCAACGTCGATTTTCCAGTACCGTTTCGGCCCAGTAGACAGATTCGTTGATTTTTTTCTATCTGTAAATTTACCTTGTCCAGCAGAGGCTGCTGACTATAGGAAAAATAGATATTCTGTAAAGAGATAAATGCCATAATCGTATTGGAGTATAGCTGCATAAGCAGGAGTGTTCAAGTTAGCTGCAAAAGTTGTTATAATTCCTCAATCATCCTCCCATCCTCCAGTTTATAATACTCCACATCCATGTTATCCAATTCCTCCGGATAATGAGTAATTATAAGTGTGGGGACTCCTTTTAAAGGAAACAGTTCAAAAAACAGATTCCACAGTTCCATTCGTGCATCCTTATGAAGCTGTGCAAAAGGCTCGTCGATAATAATAAAACTCGGATTATGCGCAACTGCCCTTGCTAAAGAAAGCCTTTTCTTCATACCGCCGCTGAGCTCATCAGGAAATAAATTCTCATTACCTTTAAGCCCGCAAAGTTCAAGTATCTTAACAGCTTTCTCCTTTGCGCTTTGGTCCTTTTCCCACTTAAGAGGCAGCAAAACATTTCCAGTACAATCGAGGTGATCCAGAAAAATATCTTCCTGGAAGATAATGCCAGGTCTTACTGGTATATTAACTTTTCCGGATAGGGGCTTTATGAGGCCTGCTGCAAGTTTTGCAAAAGTTGTTTTACCTGTGCCGGATTCACCAGTTAACACTATGGACTCATCTAAAGTAAGATTTATATTTTCTAATAGTAAATTCTCTGCCTTTTGGTTATAAGAAAAGTTAAGATCGGATATTTCAAGTAATTCTGACTTATATTCTTTTTTATTATATATATAATTTTTATCAAGCTCAAAAATAGAAGTATTTTTTCTTTTTAAGGCATTATCCACAATTCTTTTTATAATAAATGTAATTATACTAAGACTGATTAAAAAAATAAGAGAAACAGAATAAAAAGAAAGCATATTAAAAGTATAAAAATATTCATTTATTATTCGGCCTATTCCATTCTTTGCACCAAACCATTCACCAACAAGACAGCTTTTAAATGCAAGAACAATTCCAAGCACAAAGATACTGGTATAATGGCTTTTGATCGAGGGAAGTATCAATTCCTTAACTTTAATAAATCCTGAGTCCGCGTAAATTTTGAGCATGTCCCATTTGTCTTTTGCTATTGCTTTTACACCCTCCTGAGTATTTATAATTACCAGAGGCATAACCACAAAAAAAGCAACAGCAATAGGAGAACTGCCGTCTGTACCTAATATCAGCATTAAAGGAATAATCCATAGCAGGGGAGGTGCGCCCTGCAGTAGTATTACAGGAATAAAAAAAGCTTTTTCCGCATTTTTGTAAAGCCCTAAAATAATACCGATTACAGAACCCATGGTTAATGCAAGTAAAAAACCTATTATAGCTCTTGATAGGGTTATACCAAGATTGTAAATAGTTTCACCATCTAAAAATAATTTGAATATCTGAATACCTGTATTTAATGGTGATGGAACAATCGATTCGGAAAAGACCATATTTAAAATTACCCAGAAAGAAATAATAAAAAGAATGCCGAGAAAGTAAAAAATAATATTTTTCATAATTTTCTCCGGATACTTACTCTAAAGTAATCTTTATTCTTTAATAAGCATACAATTTTTAAGAATAAAAGAAATTTTATCTTGACTATTACGATATAGATCGTTACGATAAATTACGTAACGATCTATATCGTAATATGCTTTAAGGATGTTCAAAATGAATCCATTCAAATATGGTGTCATTGTAAACGGCAATTATTTTACAAACAGGACTAAAGAAAAAAAAGAAATAAGTGCTGATATAGAGGCTGGACAACATATTGTATTGATTAGTCCCCGCAGGTATGGAAAAAGTAGTTTAATAACAGCTATTATGCAAAACTCTAAATTATTGCATTTTACTATTGATTTACAGATATTAACCAGTGAAATAGATTTTGCTAATTTCTATATAAAAAAGGCATTATCCTTAAGTCGTTTTGAAAAATTCAAGCACTACTTAAAAAACCTGCATATACAACCAGCTCTTCAAATTAATCCGGAAAATAATAATGTAACAGTATCATTTAATACCAACCAGGCTGATAAAGCTATGCTTTTAGCAGATTGCCTTGATTTTCCTGAAAAAATTGCGCGGAATTTAAAGAAGCGAATAGTAATAGTATTTGATGAATTCCAGGATATTAGAAGAATATCATCCAGGCTTGAAAAACAAATGCGCGCTATTTTTCAACATCATACTCATGTTACTTATATTTTTATTGGCAGCCAGGAAAGTATGATAAGGGATATTTTTCAAAACAAGAAAAATCCCTTTTATAAATTCGGACGGCAAATCACATTAGATATAATTGAAAGATCTGAATTTAAAACTTATATTAAAAGGAGATTTCAGTCACAAAAGATAGATGCAAATTCTATTCTAAATGAGATACTCGATTTTACCAGATGCCATCCCTATTATACTCAGCAATTATGTTATGATATTTTCTATCTTACAGAAAATAAAAGTTTAAAAAGTACTATTATTAATAAAGCTATCACAAAGATTATTGCCGATCATCATTCAGATTATTTATATTGGTGGAGCAAACTTACAAACACTGAACGAAAGATATTAATAGGCATTGTATCAGGTGAATATCATATTACATCAAATGATTTTATTAGAAAATATGATATCAAGTCTTCAAGTACTGCAGGCAGTGCATTAAAAAAATTATTTGAAGCAGGGATTATCATTCGTATAAATAACAATCTGATACAATTGGAAGATCCTTTCTGGGTTGAATGGATTATTAATAAGCGGGAAATGTAAAATGTTAACATACTTCAGGAAATTATTCTGAATTTTATGACTGTGAAATTAGCTTTTAAGAAAGCTTCAGATATATTGAACAATGCCGCTTTAGAATATTTTAACTAATAATTTAAATATAACGACTGAAAATTGCTTAAATAAAATAGATTGCATTTATTGATAAATTAAAATAAAATTGACTTTTTATATACAGATAATTATTAGAATAATAGAAAAAAAATTATGAAAAAACCAAATAAAAGTCTTTTTTATCAAGCCTTTCTTGTAACAATTCCTGTACTGTTGGGATACCTGACAATAGGCTTTGCTTTTGGATTATTATTAAACAAAGCCGGCTACTCCTGGTATATCGCCACGCTTATGAGTATATTAATCTATGCAGGAGCCGGACAGTACATAGCAGTCGGTTTATTCACAAGCAATGCAAGTTTCTTTGAAATTGCGACTGTTATCTTATTGGTTAATTCCAGGCACATGGTATACGGACTTTCACTTTTTAAAAAATTTTTAAATACCGGCTGGATGAAACCCTATCTTATTTTTGCTTTAACTGATGAAACATACGGACTTTTAACAACTATCGAAATACCAGCAGGAATTAATACAAAACACTATTATTTTACTATTTCTATTTTAAATCAATCCTATTGGATATTCGGAAGTTTTTTTGGAGCTCTTATCGGTGATTTTCTGACAGTTGACACTGCTGGCCTCGATTTTGCATTAACCGCTCTTTTTGTAGTTCTCCTGATCGAACAATTCAAAGCCTGTAAAGCAAAACTCCCCTTTTTAATCGCACTGTGCTGTGGCCTGCCAGCTGCATTTTTTCTACAAAAAAACAGTATGCTCTTAATTGCCATACTATTATCAATATTAGTTCTAATATTCTTTCGAAAAAGGATCCAAATAAATGCAGCTGACTGAGGTTCTTATTTCTATAGTTTTAATGGCAATTATTACATTTTTCACTCGTCTCTTTCCATTTCTCTTTTTTCAAAAAAAAGACCCGCCACTACTTTTAATATTTATTGAAAAATATATCCCCCCCATGGTCATGGTGATACTGGTAATTTATTGTTTAAGAGATGTTAAGTGGACAATTTTACCCTACGGTTTACCTGAAGCCCTGGCAGTTATACTCGTTGCGCTTATACATATCCGGCTTAAGAATCCTTTATTAAGTATATTTGGCGGCACCATATTTTATATGTTTACTATCCAGTCCAATTGGGTCGAAAAATTCTTTTCTTTCTTGGGGTAAGTAGAGGAGATGCTCGCCCGTGGTGAGATTGAAGCTGTTGGTAGTGCGTCACCAATACGGCCCTGGAGTACCGCTTATTGTAAACAATAAAACTATCGGTATGATGGCAGCCCAACATTATTCTGATGCAACAGTCTACAGCAGACGTGAACTGCAAATATTCGAGTTTGTGTCTTCTGAAATTGCCCGGGTAATCGAGAAAAGGATAGCAAAGGAACAGGAAGTAAAATTTATTAACGAGCTTAAAGAAGCACTAACTAACGTGAAAACACTTAATGGGTTACTTCCAATTTGTGCTTCATGCAAGAAGATCCGTAATGATACGGGATATTGGGAGCAGGTGGAGGGGTATATAATGCATCACTCCAACGCAAGTTTTACTCATGGTTTTTGCCCCGATTGTGTAAAAAAACTTTATCCGAAAAAATAATTGTATTTAAAATGAGTTAAACTTTTTTATTTTAGAAGGTAAAAATAATGGATTTTGTTGATGAAAAGATAAAAATAGTTCCCTTTGAAGACTGGCATGCTGAGGCATTTAAACGATTGAATCTAGAATGGTTAAAGGGTTATGAACTTTTCGAACCTGCCGATTTAAAATATCTAGACAAACCGCGTCAGGTTATTATTGAACAGGGTGGTAAAATTCTGATAGCTGTAATCGGTGACGTCGTTGTCGGTACCTGTGCAATCATTAAAGAAACCAGTAAAAGAGCTGAACTTGCAAAACTGGCTGTTTTTCCCGGTGCTCGTGGAAAAGGGATTGGCCGCATGCTCACAGTGGAATCAATAAATGAAGCG
>Ga0114923_10002163_pt1 | contig 13394 bp, 13 predicted proteins | sample SumtaG_FD_89578 | JGI IMG/M metagenome (GOLD analysis project Ga0114923, IMG submission 89578) | Deep subsurface microbial communities from Indian Ocean to uncover new lineages of life (NeLLi) - Sumatra_00157 metaG | ecosystem: Environmental > Aquatic > Marine > Oceanic > Sediment | place: near... | reverse complement strand
GATAAAATGCTCGTTGATGGCTTAGGAGACGTCACAATTACTAATGACGGGGCCTCGATTTTGAAGGAAATCGATGTACAGCACCCAGCAGCAAAGATGCTTGTTGAGGTTGCAAAGAGCCAGGACCAGGAAACTGGAGACGGCACAACCACATCAGTTGTAATTGCAGGTGAACTTCTGAAGAGAGCACAAGATTTGCTAGAGAAGAAAATCCATCCAACCATTCTAGTTAGTGGATATCAGAAAGCAGCTGTGAAAGCAACTGAGATTCTTAAAGAAATTGGTGTATCCATGGAAGGAATGGATAAGAAAGTGCTTACCAAGATTGCTGAAACATCAATGAACAGCAAATCCGTAATGGGCACTAAGGAATTGTTCTCAAAGATTGCAGTTGATGCAGTACTTCAAATCTCTGAAACAAAAGACGGTGGATTCGTTGCAGACATTGAAATGATTGAGATCATCAAGAAGAAAGGCAAAAGCCTTGACGAAACTGAATTGATTAACGGGATGGTCATTGACAAAGAAGTAGTTCATGCTTCAATGCCAAGAAGAATCGAAGGTGCAAAAATTGCATTGATCAACACAGCAATCGAAGTTGAGAAAACTGAATTCGATGCAGAGATCAAGATTGACAGTCCAGACCAAATCAAAGCATTCCTTGATGAAGAAGAACGCATGCTAACCTCAATGGTAGACAAGATTGTTGCATCTGGTGCAAATGTCTTGATTTGTCAGAAGGGAGTCGATGACGTCGCTCAGCATTACCTTGCTAAAGCAGGCATCATGACAATTCGCCGTGCAAAGAAGAGCACACTTGAGAAGCTGGCAAAAGCTACTGGTGCAAAAGTCGCAACAAACCTTGATGAACTAGATGATGACTACATTGGAGTAGCTGGTCTAGTTGAAGAAGCTAAACTTGGAGATGACAAGCTCGTATACGTACGTGATTGCAAGGATCCAAAAGCTGTATCAATCGTAATCAGAGGCGGAACCGAACACGTTGTCGATGAAGCCGACAGAGCATTACACGATGCCCTTTGTGTTGTAAGAAACGTTGTTGAAGACAATACATACGTAGCTGGTGGTGGCTCAGTAGAGATTAAGATTGCTAAACGTTTGGATGTGTTCGCAGCAGACGTAAAGGGACGTGAGCAGCTAGCAATCGAAGCATTCGCAGAAGCACTACGAATCGTTCCTAAGACTCTCACAGAGAACGGTGGTCACGACCCCATCGACATCCTCGCAGACCTTAACAAAGATCATTCTACACCAGCCGGTATCTGGTTTGGTGTTGATGTTATCGGTGGAAAGACTGTAGACATGATGAAGAAAGGAGTCATTGAACCCGTTCGCGTCAAGCATCAAGCAATCCGTTCAGCAGCTGAAGCAGCTCAGATGATCCTCAGAATTGATGACGTCATCGCATCTAAGGCTGGTGCAGCACCCCAAATGCCACCTGGTGGCGGAATGGGTGGAATGGGCGGCATGGGCGGAATGCCCGGCATGATGTAGTTTAACTACAAACACTAGAATAAACGGAGCTTACGGGCTCCACTTTCACTTTTTTGAGGTGTCCTTTTTGGCAAAGAGAATATTGATACTTGGGTTGAATTCGTTCGATTCTGGTAAGACCGTTCTGGCTGAGAACTTAGCTAGAATTCTCTCTGAGAACAATTCCCGAGTAGAATACTTCAAACCTGTAAGCGGCCATAACTACTGGTACAAGCACGAACATACCAAACAATGCTTAGACCAAGGAAAATTATTCTCTAATGATGCGGCTCGCGTTAGAAAACATCTTGAATCTAAAGTCCCAATTGAAATTGCTAATCCAGTTCACAGTTTGTTTGTTCCTGCAGTTCAAGAAAATCCTAATCAGCTCCTTACTTCTTCGCTAAGTATCGGAGGTTGGGATGCAGTTCTTGCAATGCAGAGATTTACAAGAGCTGAAAATGAAAAACCAAATTCGACAATGCTTGTTGCAGAGTCTCTCATTTCATCAAAGAAGTTAATGATTACTACTGAAGAAGCCAATGCGCTTTCTGTAGATACTGAAGTTCGAACAATAGCAACCCTTGAAGACGCCCAATCTTTTGAGTTTGCAGCTTTTGAAGGCGTAGTCAATGATTCTTTTGAAACCATTGAGAAGAACGCGGATGTACTAATAATTGAAGGGTTCAATAATTCGGCGTGGCCCTGGGAAGGGCTTGATAATGCGGATGTAGTTCTGCTGGTTGGCCCGGGACATGTGTTTTCTTATGATCCTGGACGTTTCCGAAAAGCAGCATTTCTTGTTAAATATGGCAGTCAGCCAATTAGAGATGTTCCTATTGGAAGGGTGAGTGAGATGATAAAACCAGTAGACCGCTTGTTATTAACACCGGATACACAAATAACCCCCCCTGAATTGGAGAAGTTAGGGTTATTACAGGAAAAGATGATTAAGTAGACTCAAGAATGATAATTACGAATGTAGATCTTAATGGAGACCGAAACCGTGGCGAATGAAGATTTGAATTGGGAAGTCATAATTGTTGGTGGCGGTGCTGCAGGTATGACCGCAGCAATTTACGCTGCAAGATATGGATTAAAGACGCTTGTTCTAGAATCTAAGGTTCTAGGGGGACAGCAAGCTACAAGTCCAGGTATTGAAAACTATCCAGGATTTACCTTCATCAGTGGAATGGAATTAGCAACCAAAATGAAGGACCACGTGAAACATACAGGCGCAGTAATTAAAGAGATAACAGAAGTCAAGAGCATTACTCGTCCAGAAGAAGGTGGAGATTTTATCTTAGCTACTCGTAAAGGAGATTTCCATGCAAAAGCAATCGTGTTCGCCACTGGAGGAGAACATAGGCATCTCGATGTTCCAGGAGAAAAAGAATTCTCAGGAAGAGGCGTTTCATATTGTGCGACCTGTGATGGTCCACTGTTCAGAGGAAAGAAAGTGATTGTTGTTGGTGGAGGAAATACTGCAGCAGTAGAAGCAGTGTACCTGTCAGAGCTAACTGAAAAAGCATCACTGATTCACAGAAGGGATGAATTGAGAGCAGACAAAGCATCTTCGGATATGGTGTTCAATGCATCTGTAGATATACTTTGGAGCCACATCGTTAAGGAGTTCAAGGGCGATAACCTGCTGAAAGAAGCAGTGATTGAGGATCTAAAAACTGGTGAAATAAAGACAATCGAAATTGATGGTGCATTCATCGCTCTGGGTACAGTTCCAGAAAGTAAGTTGGCAATAGACCTTGGTGTACTTACTAATGAGAAAGGGGAGATACTAGTTGATGCCAAGATGGCCACAAATATTCCAGGTTTCTTTGCCGCTGGAGATGTAGTTGAAACTATGAAACAAATCAGTGTAGCAGTTGGTCAAGGTGCAATAGCTTCGGATTCTGCTTATACCTACATAAGACAGAAAGACGTGCTGCAGTGAGAATAATCAGTATCGTTGTTGTAGAAGGATTGATGCAACAAACTGCGTATGATAATTCCTTGGCCTGAAAAGAACAAGACAATTTATTACTCTCAACAAGTATTCAGAGATGGAGTATCATTTCTATCATTGAGGATTCATAGATGCAAGAAACGAGAAACAATATGACTGTATTCGAAGTTTCTTCGTTTTTTGCAATAGCAGGTTTTGTTATACTAGGCATCTGTTCGTATTGGGTTGGACCGCTTAGTGGTGGTGCATGGTCATGGCTAATATATCCTGCAACCAGACAACATGGAGGGATGTTCTTAGTTGGGGGTATTTTCATAGTTACTGGTCTTATTGGAATGCTAACAAGAATAAGAAATCCATTATTCTTACTATCTGCGGGTATGTATGCGTTTTCTATTTTAGTTACAATTTTCTGGCTACAGCTTACTGATGTCTGATGGACTTCACCCGGTTATCCCTATTCAGCAGGAGATCTAAATCTAATTGGATTCCTTCTAACAGTGCAATGGTTATTCGCATCTGGAGCAACGATTGTATTTGGTGTATCAGCGTTATTTGATCCGTATTTCACCCTAAGGGGTTTCAATCTGGGAATAGTTATTTTTTCAGCTGCTACATTCGCATCGATAATTCATGTAATTATGTATTATGCAGATTTTTTCTTTTTAGCACGTGTTCTTTTCATTCTTATAATTCCGCATGCACTTGCGTCTTTAATTGCATTATGGGTTATTTGCATTGAAGTAATAGGACGTAATGAAATACCAAACAGAATTAATCAGTTAAAATGATAGTACAAACCTAACCAGTACGAAACGTTAATAACACTACTTCAATCGTGGCTCAAAGCGCGGAGCATGTGCTCATCGCGACATCTAGATTGGCCGGGATATTATAATGAAAAAGGTTCAACTTGTAGGAATTGTGATTACACTCGCACTGGTTCTCACGGCGTTCAATGTAGATTCTGTGGCGGCCAACCCGGGAAGTAGGATGGATTCACTTAACTTGTATATGGACGAACACTTTGATGCGACTGAAGGCGGATTCTCTTTGCCTTCTGGACAAACTTCTCGCTTGTATCCAAGTTTTGGTGCAACAATAATCTACGATGATCAAGATATCCTAGATTTACGACCGCCAACTGTTGAAATCGTGAAACTGAAGAACTTCACCCGAAAACTCCAATGGAAGAGCGGTGGAGAAGATTATGATAGATGGGGGGCATTCTCACTCTATATTGCAGGTCCAGTAAATATTGCAAATACATATCACGGTCTGAGAATGTGGGAAATTCTTGAAGGGCAAACCGGGATTCCAGATATTGATGATGTCGAAATGAACAAGACATCTGCTCTAGTATACATAAACAAAACCCAATCAGAAACAGGCGGTTTTGGTATACACGAAGGTGAATCACCAGACATGCTTTCAACTTTCTATGCTCTCTATTCTTTGTACTATATTCTTTCAGATCCCAGTATCTATATCGAGCAATCACTTGATACTTGGTTTTGGAATGAAACAGCAACAATCGAGTGGATTCTAAGTTGTAGAGAAGGAGATGCATTCAAACTTAGCCCATTATCAGAAATACCAAGTCTTGCAGCAACAAGCGCTGCAATTATGGCTCTTGACCTTCTTAACCATCTATCAAGTATTGCTGATTTAGAGAATATCCAGAATTGGATTGTCGATCGCCAACAACTGACTTCGGAAACGGGTTCATTTATTGGAGGCTTCGAGGAAAGCTATCTAACCAATGATACCAATATTCTGAGCACATACTATGCCCTTGAAGCACTCGATGTACTTAACGTGATGCATTTGATCAATTCCTCGGCTGCAGCACAATTCATTGTTGATTGTCAAGCGGTTGATGGAGCATGGGGATTAGTACCCGGACAGGCAACTGGTGAACTGTATTATGCCGCATTGGCATTTCAGTCACTAAGACTACTTGACGAGGAAGGGACATATAGCAATCTTCTCTTGGAAGAAGACCCAAACAACCCTTCACCATTCGTTATTGATTGGAGAGTGTTGTTCATTGTTTCATTCATTCTTGTTGCGGCTGTAATCGGGTTTTATTCCCTAAGAATGGATTAATGATTCAATAGGTTTATCTCGCTTCCTTGTGATTTGATTAGCGAGGCGAGATATCCTCGTTTCATCTCTGTGAATCAGAATTGTTGGTGTATATTATGTCAGACCCTAGTACAGAAATAGACGAGGAAATGATTCCAAGATATCAACGTGGCTTTGAATGGTTCTCGCATTTGGCCAATACAGATATGAAAGATAGACCTTGGCAAAGACTTGGTATCTTCTCGTTTTATGATGCTCCATTTGTCGCTAGCCAACGTCTTTACTTATCCCCAAAACAAACTATGGCAATAATGGCAAAACAGGCTAAGAAGAAAGAATGTGGAATAATCTTTGTAGCAGATGCTTTGGAAAGAGCTGAAATGGGGCTTAGCACAAAACAGGGGTTTGACCAATTCATGGAGATATTTGACGGAATGTTTCCCGATGCTGTCAAGTATTATTTTGGACCAAAGGATTCAGAAAGGACGTACATGCATGACTATACTTCATTCAAAATACCTCTGGAGTGGCTATCAAAGAAACCCAATATTTTTGCTGAAGTGCTATCGGATGCATCAGCTGTTGGTGAAGATATCGGACCAGGAGATGCATCTTTTGAAAATTTCGAAGGTATGCTTGAAGTATTAGTAGAAAAACTCGGACCACCATCACTTTCTGTAGAAGTTCTTGGAAAAATAAAAAGTACTGAAGCTAGCGAATATGCTGGAGAGGCTGTAGGATTAATGACGGTATTCATTAGCCCAGCAACAGCTGTTACTCGTGGAGTAAGATATCTTGGAAAATTCATGAGTTTAATCAAGGATAGAAGAAAGCAAGAAGTGAAAGAAGTTTACAAAGAGTGGCAAGATAGAGTTGAGGAAGGTTATTCAGTTGAAAACCTTAGAAAATTCTTTGACGACGATCCGGATTACAAATCAGGGTTGGCTTCAGCTCTGGCAGAATTCAAGTCTGTAATTTTGATAACTGAAACTCGTGGAACTTTGTACGACTTGTTCTTACCACTTGTCTTGCAGCATTTGGTGGAGGAAATTGGATACGTACCACCTGAGTATCGAAAGAGAAAGCAACCCAAACCTGAAGGCACTACTCGGGAAATCGAAGACGAAGAATCTGAATGGGATGCTGATGAGTTGACATATGAGGAACCGGATGAACTATCACTCCCACCAGTTACGGATCAATTGATCCAATCTGTTTTAGAGAAACATGAAGAAGAAATAGAATCCAATGTGGATATATCGGATGAAGAATTTGAGGGGAAACCAGAAGCGGTTCTATTCCTTGACGCAGCTACACATCTTTCAAAGTTCAGACGGTCATTCAAGTTCGCATTAAATATTCCTGATAGGTATCCCAATCTATCAGTCGCGGCTTCATTCTTTACAAATCGGGAAGTTATCAGTGAAACTCTGAAGAACGGAATTCTTGAATATATGAGTGAAAGAGCTCTTGTATTCGACTTCCATCCAACTCTTTTTGATGTAGCTACTTCGAGGATGCCAATTTCTAAGAAAGCGTGGCTTCAAGGTCAATTACAAGAAATGGAACGAATTAGATCAGAAGGTGGAGTTGCATTCCTAGAGTTTTATCAACCAGCTAAGAATTCTTGGGCTCTACGTGAAGTTGAAAAACCAGATATAGGAGCTGTCAGAAAATTGAGATCGTGGCTGCGAAGAGATGACAAATAGATTCTCAGGGATTTTATGGTCTTCCCGCAAGAGATATAATCGCTTTGAAACATGATTCGAATGATTACGAACGGAGGTAATTGATTGGATAAATCTGAAATGACCCGTGCAAGGGTGTTAAAAATTGAAGAGGGCTCGAAAATAACACTACCATCAGATTTCGTTGAAGGAATTGCTCAACCTTTTGGACTAGCAATCCTCGTTCTGAAGGATAAGAATGTCAAGATATATCCAGTTGATTCAGATGAGGTTTATTACCTGCATCTTCAAATTGAGAAATTGAGCAAAAGCTTTCTAGAGGAATTAACTACAATCTTCGAACGCGCAGCACTAGAAGACATTTTGTTCACAAGTGGAATTTGTCAAGCTGCAAGTCAGTGTTATTATGAATGCTATTTCACACCTCAACAATTGAAGGTAACCATAGATGAACTGAACACTCTTCTAAATGGGATAACTGGAGTTCAAGGCGTACAGTTGATTGCCGTTCCAGTTGGATGAAACTTTCTAGGGATAATTACATTTGGGGTGTTATTTGAAACCCCATTATATCGTGATTGTGATGACCGGTATCGTTGGATGCATTTGTAAACAGGGTAAGATTGACACCAGCAAAACAACGGATGCTATGGCTCAGAAATTATCGCATCGTGGAAAATACATCTCAAAATATAGTCCCGATATTTATGACGGACCTGAAGAAACCTCTATTATAATTGTTAACCATACTCCTGTGGCAGAGTTCAAATCCTCAAAGGAAACAGATGTTTTACTCATCGTGGATTCTATAGCTGCAACCAACGCATTGACAGAAGAAATGGATATTGTTCTGAAAAAACATGATGACGTTGATAGCATTCTATGGACAAATCATGTGTTCAAGAATTTGCTAGCAACAAACGTAGCCATTTTCTCCAAATCGGGCCTTATTTTGACAAGATCAATTGATGGCCAGAAACCACTTTATATTTCTAAATCAAGGGAAGGTATCTTTTTCGCGACAGAGAGGAAAGGACTGTGGTCAATTGGTTTGAATGAAATTGAGCCGTTTGTTCCGGGTTCAAGTATGTTCATTACATATACAGGAGATGTAAAAAAGACTGTAACCGCTGCAAGACCAATTATTGAAAGGATTTCAAAGCGTGACACAATCTTAGAACTTAGGAAATATTTGGGATCATCGTTTTCGTATCTTGAGGGAATTTCAAAATGTGGCATATTATTTTCAGGTGGAGTTGATAGCTCACTTGTTGCACATCTTGCTAAAAGGGTAATGAAGGAACCATACCTATTCACCACGTGTACTGAAACATCTCATGACAGAAAGGCTACTCGAGATGCATCTGAAATTCTAAACATGGAATTGGTTGAGGTGCTTCTAGATTCTGAGGTCCTTTGGCAAACATTACCATCTGTGATCTATGCAATTGAAACTACTAATCGAATGGATGTGGAAATAGCATTGCCATTCTTTCTAGCTGCACAAGAAGCAAAAGAACAAGGAATAACCTTGATGCTTTCAGGCCAAGGGCCTGATGAATTGTTTGGAGGGTATGCTAAGCATGTTGATTTATTCATTGAACATGGAAGCAAAGCATTGGATGTGGAATTAGCAAGAGAGGTAACAATAACCCACGAAGCTAATATCGCTCGAGATGAGAAAGCTGTGGCGTTCAATGGGATTGAAGCATACTTCCCATTCCTCGAAAACCACTTTGTCAATCTTGCACTCTCAACAACTTCAGAATGGAAGATAAATCCCGGAGGAATCCCAGAGAGAAAAGTTCTGTTCAGGGAATTGGCAACTGATATGGGATTACCAAAGAAACTTGTGAATGTTCCCAAAAGAGCAACTCAGTACAGTTCAGGAACATCCAAGCTGCTTCGAAAATCCATGATACAGAACGTAGAGAGTTTCAAGACAATGACCAGAAAATTGGTGTCCATGAAGATTCAGACAGTATTAGATATGATGGGGTTGGAATTAGGAATCCCAATTTCGACTGAAGGGGATACCGTTTCAGGGATCAATATGGAGTTCGTGGAAGCTTTTAGGAAGAGGGAAAATTAGCCACCTGCAATTATTGGTAGTACAACCACAGTTGTATTCTCATCAATTATTGCATCGAGGGGTTGGCGCTCACCATTCATTAATACAACATGATCAATTGAGAGATTCAACTCATGAAGTAATTCCGCAACAGTCTTTGTTTCTGAAAGTGTTACTTCTCGAATCTGTGTTTTCCCAATTGGAGTAGACATATTTTTGCACCACTTGCAATATACTCATACCAACTTATAGTCTTAATCTTACTTGTGATAATGTATCTTTAATTCGAAAGTCGTTCAATCTATCAAAAAACCGCAAAATTGTTCATTCGACTATTTCATCATCATAAATCGTCACCAACAATAAATATGAGTATGATTAGAAAGATGTGCTACCATCAATACAATATACTTGAAAGATTCGGCAAAAGTCGTAATAGTAGGGCGGTCTGACAAAAACCTCTATAAGGACTTTGAAACGCAGTAGTAGACTAACGACGATGATTGCTTCGGCAATTACCGAATTTGAAATTTCGTACGACTTGAGTTAAGTATCGTTAAGTCGTTAAGTGAAGGAGAAGAATCACGAATCAAGAGGAGAAGAAGAAAATGGTTGGAAAAGTGAATCCGGGTATAGTGGGCTATGGAGTTTACATACCTAGATACCGAATAAAAACAGAGAGTATCGCAGTTGTTTGGGGTGAAGACGGAGCTAGACTGGCAAGGGGCCTGGGCGTATTTGAAAAATCAGTACCGGGACCCGATGAGGATGTTGCTACAATTTCAGTTGAAGCGGCACGTAACGCAGTAAAACATGCGAGGATTGATCCAAGAGAGATTGGAGCAGTCTATGTGGGATCTGAGTCGCATCCGTATGCAGTCAAACCCACTGGTACAATTGTTGCAGAAGCAATTGAATGCACATCAGATATGACTTGTGCAGATTTTGAATTCGCTTGTAAGGCGGGTACTGCTGCAATACAAACCAGCATGGGTCTTGTATCATCTAAGATGGTAAAATATGCACTTGCAATAGGTTCGGATACGGCACAAGGCAGACCCGGAGATGCATTAGAATACTCAGCAGCAGCTGGAGGAGCAGCCTTCATAATTGGAGAAGAAAATCCGGTTGCAACAATTACTCACACTTCTTCGTATACAACAGATACACCGGACTTTTGGCGCAGAGAAGGAGAAGCCTTTCCAAGTCATGGCGCAAGATTCACAGGAGAGCCAGCATATTTCCGGCATGTGGGTGAAGGAATAAAAGCGCTTTTCAAGAAAACTGATACAACTGTAGATGATTATGATTATTTTGTATTCCATATGCCCAATGGTAAATTCCCTCTCGCAATGGGAAGACAAGTCGGAGTTCCTCCTGAAAAACTTGAGGACAGTCTAGTGGTACGTCATATCGGAAATACGTACTCGGGCTCTGCGATGATGGGTCTAGCAAGAATACTCGATATTGCGAAACCGGGAGATAAAATATGCATGGTAGCTTACGGATCCGGTGCAGGAAGCGATTCATTCGCACTAACTGTAGAAGATGAAATTGTGGAACATAGAGGTGCAGTACCGACAGTTGATGATTACATAGCCAGAAAGACTTACGTAGACTATGCAACTTATGCCAAATTTAGACGTAAGCTGAAGGCACTTTCATGAGGAGGCTAATGAATGACCGATAAAGTAGCAATAATTGGAGTTGGAATGAGCAAGTTCGGAGAATTATGGGACAAGAGCCTCATGGACATTACAATGGAAGCTGGAATGCTTTCTATATTCGATTCCCAGGTTAGAGGCGAGGATATTGACGGAATCGTTGTCGGAAATATGAGCGCAGGAAGGTTCACAGGGCAAGAGCATTTAGGAGCCCTTGCAGCAGATATGGGTGGTTTAGGACCTCTACCCTCGTATAGCGTAGAAGCTGCGTGTGCGAGTGGTGGTGCTGCAGTGCGCCAAGCCTACATGGCTATCCTATCTGGAGAACATGATATGATGATGGTCTTAGGTTGCGAAAAGATGAGTGATGTGAACCAGACCGAAGCTATGAATACGATTAGCGTTGCAGGTGATTGGGAATGGGAAGGCATGTTCGGTGCTACATTTCCAGCTCTTTATGCATTCATGGCACGAAGACACATGCAACAATTTGGAACCACAGATGAGCATATGAGTTTGGTCACTGTAAAGAATCATGCCAATGCAGCTCACAACCCATGGGCTCAATATCAGAGACCTGTTCCGCTCAAAGTCGTTATGGGTTCAGGGATGCTTGCAGATCCAATACGTGTTCTCCATTCATCACCAGTCACAGACGGTGCAGCAGGACTAGTAATGTGTTCAGTGGAAACAGCTAAGAAATATACAGACACACCGATTCTGATTGAATCTTCAACACAAGCTGGCGATACATTAGCGCTTCATGACAGGAAGGATATCACCACGATGAACTCAGTGGTTCTATCTTCCAAACTAGCATTGAAAGAAGCTAAAGTTGAGTTGAAAGATATAGATGTTTTTGAATTGCATGATTCATTTACAATTGGAGAAATCATGTTAACTGAAGACATCGGAATTTGCAAGAAAGGTGAAGGTGGAAAGATACTCGAAGAAGGAATCACAGAAATCGGTGGACAGTACCCTGTGAATACTTCTGGAGGTCTGAAAGCAAGAGGCCATCCGGTCGGAGCCACGGGCGTTGCCCAAATTGTGGAACTAACTCTGCAGTTACGCGGTGATGCTGAAGGGCGTCAAATTGACGGAGCTGAGAAAGGAATGGCTGTGAATATAGGTGGTACAGGTGCGACTTCTATCGTGCACGTCCTAGGGAGATGATAATATGGCAGAACAAGGTGTAGCACAAGTTTGGAGAAAGATTAGAGCGATATACAACATCCAAGGCAACCATTGCACAACATGTGATACCTACTATTTCCCCCCTCGACCCACATGCCCTCAATGCCGAAGAAAAGGTGTTTTAGAGGTTTACAAATTCAAGGGACTAGGGAAAGTCTACTCATTCGCAATTGTAAGGAGCGCTCCTGAAACATTCAAGAGACAGCTTCCTTATGTTATTGCACAAATTGAGATGGATGAAGGAGCTCGTTTAACTGCACAAATTGTCAATGTAGATCCTGAAAATGTAACAATTGGTATGAGAGTCAGATCGTGTTTCCGAAAAATCACTACATATGGAGAAAGCGGTTTGATTGTCTATGGATACAAATTTGAACCAACCATGGAAGTTACAGGTCACGAATAGGTTTGTTCCAAAGTACCAGTTTAGTAAGATCACCCACCGCGGGAAGGGCGACGTTCCTAACGAGCGTCGCTCCTACTTTTGCTTCATGCGTTGTTGAATTATGCACGTGGCCGTGTATGACTAAATCAGGTTGTTCAGATTTTATTACTGAATAGAATTTCCTACTTCCGAGCCATGCGAATGATCTAATGTCTTCGCCTTCGCAAGTTTCAGTACAGGGTGCATGATGCATCAGCAAAATGCGTTTGTCGGATATTTCTGAAACCTTCTGAAGTAATCCACTGGCACGAACTGCTCTTCTTGCGAATTCCTCTTTGATGCCAGGTATGTTACTACGCTGCCAGCTTGTGGGTTTGTCAAGAGACCCTTGGGTCCCAACAATACCAATCTTAATTCCATCAATGACAAGCACAATGAATTTCTCATCAAGTATCGTGACCCGTTCCTTCACTAAAGAGGTTATTTTGGGTCGCACTTCAGCATACTCTTCATTGCCAAAACAAGCAACGATAGGAAAGCCAGTACCTAACCTATCTTGAATAATATCCAATAATTCCGGATAAGCATCTGCTTCACCTCTATTCACCATATCACCAGCCAGAAGAAGAAGGTCAGGTGTTTGGTGGTTTTCCAATGCGAGCCTGAATTTCTTTTCAAAGCGGGGATAATGAACATCGGCGACGGCTAGTATCTTCATTTTATCAGCACTGTTTTGTGGGTATGTCATTCAATAAAGCATAGATATTAAATTCTCCGAGTTCTCATTTGATGTGTTAATAATGACAGGTACATGGGCTTTGAATCTCTTTGATAGACTGCATAT
>Ga0114923_10002161_pt1 | contig 13396 bp, 13 predicted proteins | sample SumtaG_FD_89578 | JGI IMG/M metagenome (GOLD analysis project Ga0114923, IMG submission 89578) | Deep subsurface microbial communities from Indian Ocean to uncover new lineages of life (NeLLi) - Sumatra_00157 metaG | ecosystem: Environmental > Aquatic > Marine > Oceanic > Sediment | place: near... | reverse complement strand
TGCCTGAGTTTTCCACATGCAGCTTGCGGAGGGTCGTGAGAAACCCGGAGCAAGATGCTTGTGGGAAACTCATTTCGCCTTTTCTATGAGTTCACTTTGGTTGCGACCGGAGGCCGCGATATGTCAGTATAGTTGTCGTGTACAGTCTTCCCCAGGGGGGGCATCCCCCTGGGGAAAAATCGGGGCGGTATAAGGAGTTCTGGCATTGAGAAATTATTCTGAAGAATTAAAATCTGCCATGGTGGCTAAATTACCAAGACCTGACGGTATTAGTGCCATGGCATTGTCACAGGAAATTGGTATACCGCATCAAAATCTGTTTCCTGTCAGAACATTTCGGACCAGAATGTAATCTTTCTAAGCGACAGTATAAGCTGTTAACAGCTTAGGAGAAGGCAATGGCTACATCCAAGAACACACCCGATGTAATAGTACGGGAGATCAAAAGAAAAACACGATGGATATTCAATTCAGAAGAGAATATCCGTATAATCCTTGAGGAACTTCGGGGAGAGAACTCCATCTTGGAGATCTGTCGCATAGAAGGAATCCACCATAGTCAGTACTACAGGTGGAGCAAGGAGTTTCTCGAAGCCGGAAAGAAACGGCTGAACTGCGACACCGTTCGCGAAGCGACATCTCCGGAGGTAAAGGATTTTCGTGAGGTGAACAACGCACTCAAGCAGTTGGTGGTCGAGTAAGCCTGGAGAATCGGGTATTAAAAAAAGCTTGACGGGTTTGGAGTAAGGTTGGCCCGGTATATGAAATACTCCTACTCAGAAAAGCATGAAATAATCCTATTGGTCGAAGAGTCGAGTCTGAGTGTAAGAAAAACCCTTGCGAAGATTGGCGTCAGCAAAAGCAACTTCTACGAGTGGTATCGTCGATATCTGGAGAACGGTATCGACGGATTGAAAGATCTTAGGAGAAGCCCGAAGAAGTTTTAGAACCGAATCCCCGACAGCGAGAGGGAGTACATCGTTGAGCACGCCCTCGAACATCCAGCGTTTTTCTGTCGAGAGATCGCGGTGAACATAACCGATGAATAACCGATGAATAACCGATGAATAACCGATGAAAAGGGCTGTTTTGTATCAGAATCGAGTGTGTATCGCATACTGAAAGCAGCTGGGCTTGTTATTTCGCCGGTCTTTGCTGTTCAAAGCGCAAGAGACAGATTTCAGCACCCGACAACCCGGATCAATGAGCTCTGGCAGACCGACTTCACGTATTTCAAGGTTTCAGGCTGGGGATGGTATTACCTTTCTCCCTGATGGACGATTACTCACACATGATCCTGGCCTGGGAGCTGTGCTCGAGTATGACTGCTGCTAATGTAACTGAAACGCTGGATAGAGCAATTGAATATACGGGAGTTTACGACGCGAAGGTTGCCCAGCAGCCTCGTCTCCTGAGTGATAACGGGCCATGCTACGTTTCGAAGAATCTTAAGGAATATCTCAAGGCACACCGGATGGACCACACACGTGGAAGGTCCTTTTATTCCATGACGCAGGACAAAAAACGAACGTTATCATTGGTCGATGAAAAACATCATTCTCCTGAACAATTACTATCTGCCTATGGAACTGAAAGCTCAAATTGCACAGTGGGTTGATTACTACAACAACGAACGCTACCACGAGTCTCTGGGAAATATTACTCCCCTGGCTAAGCACCAGGGAAGGGAGGAGGAGATGTTTGCATAAAGGAGGAAGATAAAAAAACGATGAAAAAACAGCGCAAAGCCTACAAGAATCAGCAGTTAAGGGCTGGCATTGATGCACTTATGCCGGTATCGTAAATGAAAAAGTGTCGCTTAGAAAATGGCTGTAGGTGTGCGAAACCTTTTGCCGACATACAATTATGATCGAAAAATGTAAAAAACTCACAATAAATAACAATAAAATATTAAAATAATTTGACATTTTGAGAATTTATAATACAATAACACTTTATATGAGACATGCATAATCAGAATTTTGAGCAATAATATAGTTGAGGGGTATGGTTTTGATTAGAATTGAGAAAAAACATTTTTCATATGTCTATGATAGGAATATTGAACCAGTCGCTTTTGCTTCTGTTGGAGATAAGATAGTTTTTGAGACATTAGATTGTTTCGGTGGGCAAATAACAAAAGAAGAAGATCTTAATCACCCGGGTGATGTAAATCCTATCACTGGTCCACTATTCATTAATGATGCAAAAGCAGGAGATATCTTGGTTATAAAGATACTGGAAATTAAGTGTGAAAACCATGGTGTCTTAATGATGATCCCTAATGAGGGAGTCTTGCGACAATATGTAGATGCACCTTATACCAAGATTGTGAAGATAGAAAATGGTAAAACTATTTTTAATGATGATCTTTTTATAAGAAACAATCCTCACATAGGAACAATAGGAACAACTCCAATAGGTAAAATCCCAGCGCGCTTTATTGGAAATCATGGTGGTAATATTGATTGTCCCGAAGCTGGAATAGGAGCAAGTCTTTATCTACCTGTTTTCGTGGATGGTGCGCTCCTTCAAATTGGAGATGTTCATGCAAATATGGGGGAGTGTGAGATCTGTATTGGGGTTGAATGTGCTGCTGAAGTTACCATTGAAATCTTTGAAGTGTTAGAGAATAGATATATACCTGCACCAATTATCGAGCAAAAGGATTATTGGTATATTGTGTCTAATGCTTCTTCACTTCAAGAGGCTATTCAAATTGGCTGTAAACGAATGGCCGATTTCCTATGCTGCAAATTAAGAATTTCAATCGAGGAGGCTACTCTGCTTATTAGCATTGCGGGTAATGTCCGTATTGGGCAGGCTGATGGATGTGACGCTGGTGTAAGTGTCTTTGTTCAGTTTCCTAAGTATGTAGATAAGAAAAATAGATTGTCTGTATTTTAATTTATTGTTTTCTGTTCTCTTCTGGATATGGAGCTTAAAGCAGTCAATTATCATAAGATAGAAAGGGGGTGTGACATGGTTTTATAGTGGGCTATGCTTTGAAGGTTAGATATATATTTTATCTAAGGTGGAAAAATGAAAAAGATAATAGTACTAATAAGGAGTGAAAAATGAAAAAGATTATGATATTAATCGTTATGTCTATTCTTTTTACTGGCATTAATGTATATGCAGGCGGTGAAAAAGAGGAAGCCACAACTACAACCGGCAAACAGCCGATTCATATTGGAGCAATTACAGATATTACTGGAGCTGATGCTGCACTTGGGATGGAGATTAAGCGTGCAATTGAGCTCTATTTAGAATTGAAGAATAAAGAGGGCGGTATACAAGGCTATCCGATTGAGATTTCTTTTGTTGATGGGCAGAGCGATCCAAAGGTATATGCAACTAAAGCACACCGTGTAATAGATTCTATGAAGGTTGTTGTTGGGTTTGGTGGAAATGATATTTCTACAGCTACTGCTGCCGGAAAAATCTTTCAGGATAAGAAAACACCTTTTTTGGACATTGGTGGTACTACTGCTACAATTCCGCTAGTTGGCGACTATATGTTTATGACACCTACACCCGATAATGATCAAGGAAGAGCAGTAGCGAAATATATCCAAGAGGATTTAGGTTTTGATACTATTTCGATTTTCAAAGATATGAGTAGCGCTTACGGGACAAAACTCACCGAGTATATCGAATACTTTTTAAAGGAATTTACTAATAAAGAAAATTGTGTTCCATTTATACCCACCTATAACACGGGGGATACTGATTATACCGCACAATTAATTAGACTGAAAGCTAACATTGAAAAAATGGGAATTCAAGCAATTGTTTTGCCCATGTGGCCTGAGGATGCGCCCCGACTTTGTAAGCAGGCAAGAGAATTGGGAATTGAGCTTCCGTTCATTGGTACAGACGGTCCTGATACTGTCGTTCTTATTGAAATTGCTGGAGATGCTGTTGAAGGTATGATTATGTCAACTCTTTATGCAAAAGGACAGCCTGGACTTTCAGATAGTTTGATGGCTTTTGCACAAGAATTAGAAAATAGATATCATGAGGATCTGGGATCTTATGGAGCAATGACCTGGGATGCTCTTACGATAATCACTACTGCCATTTCCGATGTAATTGTGGAAAAAGGAGAAGAATGGTGGGATAAGGCAAGCCTCGAAGAGAAAAGAGCGGCAGCACGGGATGGTATTGCAGCAATAGACACAAAAGAGACTTCGCAACCGCTATCCTTTACACCCAGTGGTTCTCCTACACGGGGAATCGTCTGGAAAGTAGTAAAGAATGGCAAGAGAGTATTCTTAGACTTCAAACCATACGAGAGCTATACTCCTGCGGGCATCAACCCAATGCCCTTTAAATGAGAGAACGCTGAAGAAAATATGGTGTTACTAGTGTAAGGTGTTAAAACAAAAAACATTTTATTTGCGCGGATATATAGCATGGCGAGATGATTAACAAAAAATAACACTTTACACTCATAATGTGTTTGTAAGGGAAAATGAAATATAATAATGGAGGGGGGAAAAGCAAAAAAACCCTTCCCCCCCTCCAGTCATAATTATAAATGTTTCAATGGTAAAGAGAAAACCTCAGGGGATATTCTCTTATTTTTATTCAAAATACTGATTGTAAAAAAACAGTATTAGATTAAATAATACAAAGCATAAATAAATCAGGTTAAAAGGGGCCATGGATAGATGCTGAATCATGATTACGAGAGTAATGATAGACCTATATTAGAGATAAAAGAGCTTAGGGTTAATTTCGAAGGCGTACAGGCTGTTTCTGATTTTTCGCTTCTTCTTAAAAAAGGAGAACTGAAGGGTTTGATAGGTCCAAATGGAGCTGGAAAGACGACTATTTTTAATCTTATATCTGGTTTTCGAAAAGCTGATACAGGGAAAATTCTATATAAAGGTATAGATATTACTTATGAAACTCCGGATAAGAAAGTAAAAAGAGGTATAGCAAGAACCTTTCAGAAAATAAGGATCGAACAAAAAGTCAAAGTAATCGATGAGATGAAAACAGCTTTTTTTCGACATATGACATATAACTTTGTTGATATATTATTACAAACGAATAAATACCGTCGTGAAGAAGCTAAAATTGAAGAGGAAGCCTTCGAAATCTTGGATTTTTTGGGTATAGCCTCTTTATCCGATCAAGTCGGAGAGGATATACCCCATGGCCAACAAATGAAGGTAAGTATTGCCAGGGCTTTGGCGCTGAAGCCAGAAATTCTTCTACTTGATGAACCTACTAGTGGATTAAACACAGGTGAAACTCTGGAGCTTATGGAACTCATTTTAGAAATGAAAGAAAAATATGACTTAAGTATTTTGCTCATTGAGCATGATATGAATGTTATTATGGGAATCTGTCAGGATATTATTGTGATGAATGAGGGAAAAATTATCGGTGAAGGAACACCGGAAGAAATACAAAATAATCAGAAAGTAATAGAGGCATATCTGGGAGGAGCTAAATGATTGCCAAGCCTATACTTGAGGTAAAAGAAGTTATAGCGGGATATGGCAAGATGAGTGTATTAAATAATATCTCAATAAGAGTTAATCAAGGTGAGGTGGTTACCCTGTTAGGTTCAAACGGGGTTGGAAAATCTACAACTTTGAAGACTATCCTTGGACAGACAGACATAAAGCAGGGTGAGATTATTTATAAAGGAATAAATTTATTAGCTTTAAAAACGTATGCTATTGCTGCATTAGGAATATCATACTGCCCCGAAGGACGGCAAATATTTGGTAATTTAACAATAAAAGAGAATTTAATATCGGGTGCTTATCTAATAAAAAGCAAACAGAAATTTAATGAAAATTTAGAGCAAGTCTATAATTTATTTCCAATTCTAAAAGAAAGAAAGAACCAATTATCTACCTCACTCAGTGGCGGGGAACAAGAAATGCTTTCCATAGCTCGAGCTCTAATGGGTAGTCCGGATTTATTATTGCTTGATGAACCTTCATTAGGCCTCGCACCCAAACTTGTAGATTTAATCTCGGAAATCATAAGAAACATTAACGAAACTGGGGTATCTATTTTACTGATAGAGCAAAATGCAAAGCTGGCTCTTGATAATGCAAATTATGGGTATTTGATGCGGAAAGGAGCTATTGCTTTAGAGGGCACGGCTGAAGAACTACTCAAAACTGATAGAGTTAAGGATATCTACTTAGGTATTGGTAAGGTTTAAACAAGGAGGATTATTTAATAAATGGAATATTTTATACAACAACTATTTACTGCTCTTGGGTATGGGAGTGCACTTGCAGTTTTAGCAGCGGGGTACACAATGACATTTGGAATTATTGGACTAGTAAATTTTGCCCATGGCGAGGTTTTCATGATCGGGGCTCTTGCTGCTTATTTTATCATACAAGTTGCAATGCTACCCTTTTGGGCAGGTATTATTGCAGCATTAGCTGGTTCAGTAATTATTGCATTGATGATCGAAAGAGTTGCCTTTAAACCGGTTCGAGGTGTTGGAATGATAACACTTTTTATTACATCATTGGGCGCTTCGACTGTATTAAGAAACACGACAATTTTACTTTTTAATGACAGGTTAAAGAAATTTCCTCGCCCTAACTTTTTAGAGGGAGCATATAAATTGGGAAATTTATTTATTTATAAGAGAATTGTATTTGTTGTACTGATAACAATATTAATATGTATTATGCTTGTGTTTCTCGTGAAAAAAACCAAAATAGGAATTGCTATGCGCAGTATATCCTACAATATCAATATTGCTCAGACCTTGGGAATAAACACGGAAATGGTGATTATAATTGTTTTTATGATCTCAGCAAGCCTTGCAGGAATTTCGGGTTTATTTTGGGGAATATTATTCGGTTCAGTTCAGGCTAGTATGGGAGCTCTACCTGTTGTTTATGCCTTCATTGCTTCTATTTTGGGAGGTGTTGGAAACGTCTTAGGAGCAATTATCGGAGGCTACATAATTGCCATAGGCAGCTCTCTTTTAGTTGCATACCTACCTCTCGACCTCGTTGGCTTTAAGCCACTTTTTGCATGGGTGATTTTTTTTGCTTTGCTTATAATTAAGCCAAGCGGTCTTTTTAGAGCGAACATAAAATAGGAGCAATAAATATGACTTCATATAAAGAGCTAAATAGACCAATTAAATACATTATAGGTCTTGTTTTTCTATTAGCCATATTGTATCTATTTGATTCTTTTTTGAATGGATTTTGGCTTATGCTGGTTTTAATGTTCGGGGTCAATGTCATTCTAGCGATCTCTTTAACAATAACTAATGGTTGGATTGGATTTTTCTCCATAGGCCACGGAGGAATTATGCTGGCAGGAGCCTACGCAGCTGCTTTTTTTACAGTTCCACCTAGCTTAAAAAGGGATATTTTAGACTTAAATCTACCATCCTTTATGTTAGATGTACAGATAAGTTTTTTCCCGGCTCTACTAATAGGAGGAATTATAGGTACTATATTCGGTGTTTTTTTAGTTTTGCCAGCCCTACGGCTGCGAGGATTTTATTTCTGCACAGGGACGTTGGGATTTAATATCATTATGGCAACCATTGCAGAAAATTTACCCAATGTAACAAACGGCGCTATGGGGCTAAGAGAATTTCCCGCCTACAGTAACATCTGGTGGGTATGGGGAATAGCAATAGTAGTAATCTATATTTCAATAAGATTGAAAAAAAGCTATATAGGTAGAGCTTTTATTGCTATTGGTAAGGACCAAGATTTAGCTGAGCATATGGGGATTAATCTTTTAAAGTATAAAACAATCGCTTTCGCTATAAGCTCTTTCTTTGCCGCGCTTGGTGGTGTATTGTGGGTTCATTTAATACTGAATTTGTTTCCTAATGCATTTGGTCTAATCTTAGTATTTGAAGTTGTAACAATGATTGTGATCGGTGGAATGGGAAGTATAACCGGTGCTGTAATCGGCGCTGCAATCATTACCTTTTTTGCAGAGGTTTTGTCACCCTTTGAGGAAGGATTCTATTTAATGGGCATTGAAGTACCATCCCTATTGGGATTGACAACGGTTCTTTCGGGTGTGCTATTAATCGTTGTTTTGATATTTAAGAGAGAAGGGATAATGGGGGAAAAAGAGATTTCATTAAATAATTTAAGGAATTTATTAAAAAGGAAGCAATCGGAAGGAAAAATACTATAAAAGATAAATAATAGAGGCACTAGCTAACTAAAATTACAGCAAGAGGTTAAAAAATGAGAGAGAAAATGGAAGATTATATTCGAAAACAGTTTCCTGCAATTAAAAATAAATACAGAGAACAACAAATGGTGTACTTGGATGGGCCGGGTGGGTACCAAGTGCCTAATCGTGTTATTAATGCAATGACAAATTACCTAATAGATATGAATGCAAATACAGAAGGGGCTTTTATTACGAGCGAAAGAAACGATGAAATGATAAAAAACGCACGAAATGCATTCGCAGATTTTTTTAATTGCTCCTGGGATGAAGTTGTCTTTGGAGCTAATATGACCACACTAAACTTTTCTTTATCCCAGGCTTTGTCACGAGAGATGAATGCAGGTGATAAAGTAATAATTACAGAGATAGATCATGAAGGAAACCGAGGGCCGTGGCTGGAACTTAAAAAACAGGGGATAGTTGTTGATGAAATTGCAGTAAATCCACACACTTGCACGCTGGATATGGATGATTTTAAAAGAAAACTTACATCGAATACTAAAGTGGTAGCTGTTAACTATGCATCAAATGGAGTAGGTACAATTAATGATATTGATAAATTTATAGCTTTATCTAAAGATGTTGGTGCTCTTACCGTTGTAGACGCTGTACATTATGTTGCACATAGACCTATTGATGTAAAAAAATTAGGAACAGATTTCCTTTTCTGTTCAGCTTATAAATTTTTTGGCCCCCATATAGGTGTGATGTTTGCAAAGAAAGACATTTTAAACAAGTTAACCCCTTTAAAAGTAAAGCCACAATCTGATTATCCTCCATATATGATTGAAACCGGAACATTAAATCAAGAAGGTATAGCTGGCGCAGCAGAAGCCGTAGAGTTTGTGGCGGATATAGGAGCAAAATACGGGGGTGAATACAATCTTCAGGATAAGAATATAGAACATTGCCGGCGTAATAATATTGTTAATGGTTTGCTATCATTTGAAAGATATGAGGAAAAACTTACAAAGTACCTTATTGACGAGCTTTCTCGTATCAAAGAAGTAAATATTTATGGACCGCCTGAAGGGCATCCGCGGACTTCAACGGTTTCATTCACATACAAAGGTTATACACCTAGGAAAATTGCAGAATATCTCGGCGAAAAAGGTATTTTTGTTTGGGATGGTGATTTTTTTGCAACCAGATTAATTGAAAGGCTTGGGCTTGCAAATAAAGGCGGGCTTATTCGGATAGGGATAGCACCATATAATACAAAAGAAGAGCTAACAGGACTTATTCGAGCTTTGAATGATAAAAAATCTTTAGAAAATCATTGTAGAGTATCTTGAAAAACGAATACTCATTAAAAATAGCTGATTGAAGAAAGAAAAAAGAATGAGTATTAAAGAACAGGAAACTATTATTGATTCAAGAAAGAAGAGAGATAGTATCCAATTTTGTGGATTAGATAAAAAAGAGTATATCCTTTGGTAAGGGCATTAATAATAAATTACCAAATGGAGGATATACTCGTGAAAGATCAAACACCAAACATGGATCGTAATCCGGAAGAAAACAGTTGGTCTGTACTTGAATAGATTTCAAGAGAAGAAGTGCGACGACTGCTGCAGCTAATCTTGGCAAAGGAAGTGGAAGAATATCTGAAGTCACACAAGAGCTTTCGAAATGAAGAGGATCGACAAGCTGTGGCTCAAGAATAGCAACACTTACGATGGTCTTTAAGCTATGTCAGGAAACTTAAAAGTCCTGGCAGCGCCTGAAGGATTATAAGCTGATTCCTTTCGTTATGAAGGGTCGGGTTCTTGTTGATGGAGAATTGAAGAAGGAGGTAGCATAAAGGAGTTTAGAGTCAATACCGGGGATGTGCTTTTTTTCATCCACAACTATTGACAATATCTTTATTATCAACGCCAAGAAGCTAAGCAAGGTGATATAGTACATGCTTAATAATGAAGCGACGTTTGATCCATTCAGGATAACGGACTCAAAATAGATGCGAATTGTAAGAGAAATGCTTGCTGCAGCTTATGAGAAAGCATGAAACCTGACTTTAACGGTAAGAATATAAAGCGGAGCCTGGGGCTATAGAGTTGCTTTTTATAGGAGATTAATATGAAACCAAAGCTGATAACAATGCTGACATATAACGATGAAACAGTGCAAGATGCCATTGACATATTTGACCAGTGTTCAGATCTACCCTGCGATTATTGGGGTTTCAAGGATATTGGACTCTCTACACAAGAAATGAAAAGACTGGTTAATAAGATGAATGACTATGGAAAAAACACTGTTTTAGAAGTCGTGTCTTTAACTGAGCAAGAATGTATGAATGGTGCTAAGCTCGCCGTGGACTGCGGCTTCGATTACTTAATGGGTACTATATATTACAGTTCTATTTCAAATTTTCTTAAAGACAAGCCAATAAAATATTTTCCATTCTGCGGTAATGTAAGCGGGCATCCGAGCGTTATCACCGGAACCATTCAGGATATAGTTGAGGGGGGGGAGAATTTAGAAAAGCTTGGCGTCGACGGTTTTGATCTTTTGGCTTACCGCTATATCGGTGATTGTGAGGAATTAGCTAGAAGTATTTTACGAAGTGTTAAGGTTCCGGTTGTAATTGCGGGGAGTATAGATAGTTATCAAAGACTGGATAAAGTTGAAGAACTTAATCCCTGGGCATTCACAATGGGTTCGGCTCTTTTTAATAAGAAGTTTACAGATAAAGGGGAATTTAGGGATCAGCTTAAGCAAGTACTGGAATACATTCTTGACTAAGAATTTAGAGCTGAAAAAGACGTGAATGAATTAGCGGAATGGAAATAATAAAGGAGTCTAATTATGGATAAACCAAGAGTTGCATTAGTTTGTGTTGCAAACCACTTCGAAAGTGGTGGAGAAAGATGGGAGAATCTGTTAAAAGGGGCTGAAAAAGCCCTGGGGAATAATGGATTGGAGGTTTTAACAGCCTCAAAGATGGTTTGGGACGCAGCTGATGCGCTGGATGTGGTCGAGCAATTTGATGCTGCTGTTCCGGATTTGCTTGTGATTATTCATGTTACATGGGTCTGTGATACTATTCAGTATATTTTTGTGAATAATCTCAACTGCCCACTTGTTCTTTGGGCGGTTCCTTATACGGAGACATTCTCACTAGGTTGTGTACAGCATTTTGGCAGCATTTTGAAGCAAAATGATTTTAATTACAAGTATTTTTATGGCCTACCGGAAAATGACAAGCTAATTAAAAAAACCTCTCATTTTGCCAAAACAGCAGCAGTCGCGAAAAAATTAAAAAAAGCACGAATAGCTCTAATCGGTCCACGGCAGACATGGCGCGTTGCTAATTCACAAGACATGGTGAAGGAAGAATGGTCTTTTTCAAAAACTTTTGGATTGACGATTATCCATATTGAAATGGATGAACTTATTGATACTGCTGAGAAACATTCCGATGAGGAAGCTGAAAAAGTCTTGAAAGATATGCAGAAAACCAACAGGATTGGGAATATTGAAACTAAAATGGATCGAATGCGAAATGCTGCCAAAGTATATTTAGGGGTAAAGGATCTTTTTAATAGATATGGATTAACCGCCGCAGCGGCGGAGTGTTATCCAATGTTCAGTGGCCTTATGAATCTTCCATCCTCATGGTTGGCGGACGAAGGTCTTATAGTTGACACAGAAGGGGATATCAGTCACACATTTCTAATGGCAGCTCTCTATGAAATGGGTAAGGTAGGGCCGGTTGCGCTGGGTGAGATTGGCAGTATTGATGCGAAGAGAAGCTGTTTTGATCTAGCACATGAAGGTAGTACAGCACACTCACTATCAGAGAAAACAGCTGAAGTATCTATCCAGGAAAGTGGTGACGGCACGATTGTCGGGCTGCCCTTTAAACCACTGCCTCAGGTTACCGTGACTAGTATTGTGGGTACTGGCGGGAGGTACAAGATGCTTATAACCAAAGGATCTACAGAGAAGATTAGTCATGAGGAATGGGTGGAAGGAGGCAAAAAGTTGATGGTGAGAGTAAAACACAATAATGCTTCCGGCTTATTTGATAAAATGATTGAAGAAGGAATCGATCATCACATGCTTGTTAAGGAGGGAGATGTCACAGAGGAGTCAAATGATTTTTGTGATATATTCGATGTAGAAAAGGTTTTCATTTGAGTTTTCAGTAGAGCGCCACGGGTTTTTCTGCGGGTGTTTTAAAACCAAAAACGAATTGGGAGGTTTTATTCATGGATGTAAAAATTATCCGAAAAAAGGACGCACGCAATTTTTTAGAGGGACCGGAACACTGCCGGGAATATTTAAGAACAGACAAAATTTTGTTTGGTACTTCAACTCTTGCAGCGGGCCAGAGAGGTGCAATTGATACAGGTCATACGCACTCTCATGAAATATTTTTCGTTTCCAGAGGCCATGTGCTTCTTTATATTGAGGAACGGGATGAGTATTTCGAGTTAGAGGAAGAAGATGTCATTCTTATGCCTGAAGGAGTGTCCCATACTCTTATAAATGTCGGTGAAGAAACGGCTGTTGTTACATGGAGCATGGCACCCCCTGAGAATGGAGAAAAATAAAGGAGCTAAAAATCCTATGACTTACATTCTGAGTTTGGATCTTGGTACAACTGCAATTAAGGTTGCCCTCATTAGCACGGATGGAAAACTAATTAGTAAATCTACTCAGGAATATACTTTGTTGACTCCAACTACACTTGCCGTAGAATTACCAGTTGAAACTTACTGGCAGGCTTTTATAAAAGGAGTATCTGAACTTCTTCTTGAAACTGGTATATCTCCGGAATCTATCAAAGTACTTGGGATATCCGCGCAAGGTGAAACACTAATTCTTACAGATAAAAATGGGAAACCGGTAAGAAATGCAATTGTGTGGATGGATAATCGAGCTCATCATGAAGCGGAAATTTTATCGAGCGAGTTTCCTAAGGAAGAAAGCTACAGAATAACGGGACAAGTGAGTATTGTGCCTACCTGGCCGGCATCCAAGATACTGTGGGTGCGGGAGAATGAGCCTGTTATTTTCAGCAAAACCGATAAGTTTCTTTTAATCGAAGATTACTTTATCTACCGAATGACTGGAAAATATGTGGCTGAGGGTTCACTACTCACTTCTACCGCCTACTGGAATTTTAAAACGAAAAATTGGTGGCAGGATATGCTGCGCTTTCTTAGAGTTGATA
>Ga0114923_10002160_pt1 | contig 13400 bp, 9 predicted proteins | sample SumtaG_FD_89578 | JGI IMG/M metagenome (GOLD analysis project Ga0114923, IMG submission 89578) | Deep subsurface microbial communities from Indian Ocean to uncover new lineages of life (NeLLi) - Sumatra_00157 metaG | ecosystem: Environmental > Aquatic > Marine > Oceanic > Sediment | place: near... | reverse complement strand
TCTTTTTTGTTTTCCACTTTTCTAATTCTCCGGGCTGAAAAATGGAGGTGGCACGGCCCTAAGGCTGAATTTTTATAATCTACATGAATTGGATACCCTAAATAACGGCCTTTTTATAATCTACCTCCTCCCTCAATCAATTTGGCCGAGGTTAATTCTCCGACAAATAAATATAATGTTGACTTTGAGAACCATATTCAAGACGTTTGATTTTGTTGATGATAATGACGATAAAAATTGGAGTGGGAATAAAAGAAGAGATTGCTGGGTGTTCATGGAAAAGCATATAAAAAACCACAAATCTTTAATAAATGGTTATTTGAAAAAAGTAAATAATAGAGAAATTTCATTGAATTACGTCGATGAAAATACAATTGATTTAGCGTTAATTACACTAAAGATATTAAATCCGTCAAAAGTTGGTGATAACATTTCGCTTTTGAGTATTCTTGATGTATTCTCTAGCAGTGCCAAGTTAAGAAACCTGATATTTGAAAATAGGGTTATGCTAAATGACAAAGAATTAGTTTCTATAAATAATAATAACAAAAGTAAAATGGCTTTGAAACGTAAATCACACCTATTAGAAGTGATAAAAACATTTCCTCTACATATAACACAATTAAACCCTTATAAACTTTTGTATGTGATATACAAAATGTACAATACTAAAAAGGGGTTCAACTTATGGCTGAAAAATTGGTTGGGTTTAAAATGGGTTATTTCTTATGAACATTTATTAGTATTAATAAATAAAGAAAACTGGAAAATCGAACATTTACCACCAATCAAAATTAAAAAATATAAACGAAAGAGATTATTGGAAAAAAAAAAGTTATCTACTGAATTATTATTATCTTATTTGAATGATTGGAAAACAAAGAAAGAAATTATGAAACAGTTAGAATCAAATAATTATGATACAGACGGTTTGAGCAAAAATGTAGGAAAAATGTTACATCGACTTTGCAAAAAGAAAACTTTAATAAAAACAGGGGCAAAAAGAAATTATAGTTATATTTTAAACTTTAAAAAAATAAAATAAAAAAAAAAAGTAATAAAATAATGTACTACAATAGAATAGTTTTATTTACCGAAAATAGTAACGCGTACAAGAACCTAGGTAACATTGTGATTATTGAGAGTAAAAAAAGTTTGAATTTGTTGGAAAAGTTCAAAATTAAATTGGAAAATTGTAAAAGCGAAACTGAAAAAAGGAGATTTTTATCGGACATTTATATACAAAATACGTTCGAATATTTGAATAAAAAAATAAACCAAAAAATAAGTTACATCATTATTAATCCACACGTAGATGAAATAGGATTTAATCAATTAATCCAGCTATTAGATTTGACAAACATAATTTGCTGTAACAATAACAACAACAATAAGAATTTACAATTTTTATCAAAGTACAAAAAGATAATAAAAAACGTGAATTCAATTAAAGAAATGGTAAATGTTATTATTAATTCAAGAATTAGTAATGTTAAAGATGAAAAATACAAATTTTTAAATTATGTGCCATATTTTACAGAAGAAAAGGATATTGTGTTTAATTACTTGGAAAAAATGTTCATTTCTGTTCCATATAAGATTTTTGATTGTTCAAAAAATCATAAATTGAATAAAACATTATATGTACCTGGAATACTATCAAAAAAACAAGCATTAATAATATCATGTGGTGGTTTATTATATTTTTGGTTTATTGATGAATTATGTCTGTATCGAGTAAAGAAAGATTTGGGAATAGACCATTTGGCAAAATTGATTTCTAATTGTGGTTTAATTCCAATGGGTAATTTGATTATAATGAATGATACTGTTATCTTTTATATAACAGGATATACAGGAAGATTTGATGTTGGTGATTTCATGCAGTTTAGTCTTTGGTTTGAAAATGAAGCTAAAAATAGTCTGGGTATTATTACTATTTCAAAAACTAAATACAATTTGTATTATATCAATAATAATATTCATATTTATGTACCAAAATTATTAAAACAAAATATAAATTTGGATAATGATGATAATGACAACAATTTGGACATTGATCTTTTTAAGTATAATATTTTTTATGATTTGAAATTGAATGAAAAAATAAAAAAATAGTTTAATTTTTGTTTTATGTTTAATTAAAAAAAAAAAGATATGCAAGTTATTCCTCCTGTTATAGAAAAAGTTATTCCTCCTGTTATAGAAAAAGTTATAGAAAAAGTTATTCCTCCTGTTATAACTGAATATAGTCAAGATCAATTTAGTGAACAATATGGAAAAATTATTGATGAAGCTGATAAAGAAGTAAATGAATTATATAGCCATGAAGGGTTGAACCCACCATGGGGAGCAGGATCGTATTTTCCTCCAAAGCCAAGGGCTAAAAATTATACAAGTAATCTTTTGATACCAGCACAAGTCTTTAAAAAAAAATTTTTAAAGACTCATACCAGATATGTAAACCAAATGAAGGATACGTATATGGCTATTAAAAATATACATATTAAAATTCGTATTGCTGGAAATCCTCCAAGTTTAAAAACGATTCAATGTGAAGAAACGTTCTGGTTTTATATAACTTTTGATAAAGAATCAGTAGTAGAACAATATTTTTTTGATTTGGAAATAAAATCAGAAAGATATGTTAAAAATTATGAAAAAAATTTGAAAAAAAGGATATACGATGAAAATTTTACCAACAAAAGATATGATCAAAAAAGAATTGATGAATATTATTGTTTTCTTCAAAATATAATACAACAAGGTTCTCAACAAAAAGTCGTCTGTAGAAAACAACCAGCAGAACTTAAAAAAAAAATTAAACAGTATAAGATTAAGGGTTATGCTTTAAAATTCGTGGATAATTTTTACAATATGATTATCCAAAAATATAAATTCAAACATATTTCTGGTATCAAAAACATATTTGAATTTTATTTGTTAGATTTTTTTGAAAATGAGATTGGATTTATAACTGACGAAAAAAATATGAATTTTAAATTTTGGTATAATATTAGAGGAAAATCATTAGAAATTCATGAAAGGTTTTTGGTTGCAATTATAAGATTTATAGTAGTTGATTTTTTTCATTGGTTTGAAGCATTTAAATGGATAAAAGGATATTTTATTGGTGCTGCATACCCTACCAGTATTTTTAATTTTTTAAATCCCATTTCTTGTAATGATATTAAAGATGCACAAACAAATACTGTTATTTATTTTAAGAAAATCAGTGAAAGATTAGATAACTTGAAATCATTTTTTTATACAACTGTCGAAGATTTAAAAGACAGATTTAGGAAACAAATTATTAAAATTGTTTGTGATAAATGTCCAAACATAACAAATTTGGAAAATATGTTAAAACAGAAAAAATACGATGACCAAATTAAAATTTTAATTGAAGGTGCTGTTAGTAATATTTTCTCTAAATATAAAAATATTCCTGATCTCCTCAAAAATTTAGAAAATCGCAAAAATCAATTTTTGGGTACTTATAATTTTACCACTGATCCTATAACAAAAGATTTACTTAAAAAGTTTACAGTAGATGTTGATGTTTTTAAATTTATTCAACGTACTTTTCAAAAGTTAAAAAATGAAATTGTTAAACTTTCAAATAGATTTAAACAAATTGGAAATTTGACAAATTTCTATGTTAATTTTTCAACAACATATAATCAAGATGCTTTATTTATGTTCCCAATTTATCATACTAACAATAAATTGGTATATGTTTATTTTTTTAAAGAAAAAAAAGATGATAACAAACCATTTAGTTATTATTTCAGGGACGACACTTATAAATTAGCTCAAGATATAATAGTTGGATTTGAAGCATGGTTTAAACTGAATTCTGGATCTATAGAAAAAGAACAAGCAATTTTATTTTATTATAACTTGATTGTAAATGATCAAAAAATCGATTTTTATCAATCATGGACAAACTTTAAAAATATAACAAACGTTAATGAATTAGTTACTGATTATAATAAATTTTTAAATAATTACGACAAGGAAACTAGTGTCTTAAATAGTCATTTTTTGGTTAAAAAATTGAAACTTGTTCCTAATGATAATATATATCAAGTCTTGGACCTATATCAGAAAACTCCAACTATTTTTTATAGAAGTTTTTTGAATTACACAGAGAATAGAATTGATGATAAACCAAAACTTTTAATCTATTATGAATATGATTTTTTTGATATCAACAAAAAGAATTATATAAAAAATTATGAACAAGAATTTAAGGAGAACCTCGAAACGCTTTTTAATAATTGTAAATTAGAATTATCAGATAAACCAAAAATTATTTATTATCAAAACCAAGAAGAAAGGACAGGAAATTTTGACCCACTAAAATATTCTGATTTACTTACACTTTATAATAGAATCTATGAAAACTTTAAATATGAATATACGTTAAATGAAACAGAAAAATATGTTAATATCTTAAGTTCTTTGTTTATATTTAAACATATTGAAAATGAAACTATTGTTAAAACTGGAGAAATTATAAATTGGAATTATTTTAAAAATGTTATGGAAAATGATGCAAAAAATTTTAGAGAAACTTATGAATATGGTATCTCGTTATCTAAATATCTTGAAACCCATGATGTTTATGGGTTTAAAGGGAATCTTCAAAATTTAAAATTTGTTTCTATAATACCTGATATATTTAAAGATTTTCCTGTACATTTATATTATATTGAAATTTATTTAAACGAAAAAGTTTATTCTACTAAATTAGATAAGTTTCAACAAATTACACGACATTTGGATTTTGAAGATTTTATTTTCTTTTTTATACGCACTAATAATATAATCCTTGTATTTGATTTAACGTCAAAACCAGGAAAACGCTATTTATATAATCAATTACAAATATTTGATAAGTTTAAACAGCATTTATGGAGATTTCTTGAAGAAATGGAAAGTTATAATTATATATGGAACGAGATATATTATGAAATTGATAAAGTTGATAAAAATATTCCTAAAGTCTATTCTCAACTTTTGAGACAATCAGATTTCTTTAGCATTAACGATTTAATGAAAAACCATCTTGATTTACATAAAAAATTTGCGAGATGTCAAAAACATTTCCTTGCACAAAAAAAATATTTTGAAGAAACAAACTATTTTAGATCCCTTCCAAATATTGATTATAAAATTTTCTTGTACACAATACCATTCGAACCTTTTGCGATAGTGCCTTCAGTTAATAGAATTGGTGTCGATATTCATACATATTATAAATTAGATCAAATTGAAAGAGATATTGACATGCAAAATAAGATGGAAGATGAAAGCGTTTTTAATCCAACAGCTCTTAATAAATTTAATCAAAATTTAGGACAAAAATTAGGTTTACAAATAAAAGATAATCTAAAGAAATTAATTGAAATAAACAGAAAACGAATTTTTCAAAATAGAAGAAAAAATGGTACACTTTTTTCAGAGATATTTGAAGCACAAAAAAACATTTTTGAAAAATTACAAAATGCTAACGTTTTGAATAGTCATAAATACAAGAAATTTGATATTTTGGAGATTTATAACAAAATAAAGAGTTATATAAATAATATTAAAATTATGATTAAAAAAGATACTACGTTGAAGAATGCCCATTTAGGTTTATATTTTAAAAAAGAATTATATGATTTTGGAAGTTATGAATTCAAAAAAATTGAAGATAAATCAACATATATACATCAAGATACTGTTATAGCTCTTTTTACTTATGAAGGGAATTTGTATAGTTTTCATAATAAATTTGCTAGAGACGCTATTGAAAAAATGAATACAATGGTATTATCGCAATTACAGGGGGTGGGATGAGGGTTCGGACGTAAGATTGTTGATACAGATGGATTGGTTTTTCAACCTTTAGAAATTGATAAGAATAAAATGCATGATGAAGGAGAAGAAGAAAAAGGTGGTATTATTTTTGAAAAGGGTTTAAATTGGATAAGGTTAAACAATAAAATGATAAAATTTCTAGGAACTGATATATACGTATGGTTTGCTCTTTACTTTAATTTCATAAGAAAAATGAAATCTGGAAACGTCAGACATGATGATTCCAGAAAACAACTCGAACAATGGCTTAAAAATATGAAAGCAGTAGTTCAATCAATAGAACACTTTATGCCATTAATGGGAAGAAAAAAGCTACGTGATGAATTTTTAGGTAAATTTAATGATAAGCATATCACAGAATTGGTTGAAGATCCTACCTATGGAAATGGGTTTGTTAAATTATATAAAAATTTAAAGGGGGCTAATTATCCTTTAAGTCTTAAAACAATGAAAACAACATATGAAAAATTTTATAAAAATTATGAGAATATGAAGGATGAGTTCGAAAGGTATGCACGCGTTTAATAAAATAAAAAAAAAAGAGATCAATTGGAATGAAAAGAAATAAAGAAAAAAATTTGGTTATATAAAAATTTAATTTTTTAATTGTAAAAAAAAAACTTATTATTTTTAAACAATGGCGTATATAAAAGATATTAATCAATATTCTATTTTGATAAATGAATTGATTTTGGAAACGAAAGATATAATTTTGAGAATAAAAAATTTAAACAATTATTACACAAATCAGATAATTGAAGAATGGAATACAAGTAAAAGTAAATTAAAACCAATTCAAAAATTGATATGTTGGATAATGTATTCAGAATTAAGATTTTTGTTATATAAATACAATTCTTTTGGTATTCAACTGGACCCACTTTTCCGAAATATTATAATTAATATTGATAATGAAAAAATACATGGAGGAGGCGTTAAATTAATAAATAAATTAAGACTATTTTATAACGTTTTTACATTTAGTTCAAGAACTGATTTTATGTCATTTATATCTCCTGAAGATTTTTTGAATATAATAGTCGATAATTTTGAATCTAAATGGAACTATTTTCAATTGACGGAATTATTATCAATTACAGGAGATATAAGAGAAATTATGTTCTTTACGAAATTAGATGTAAGGAATGAATTGGGAAATTTAATTGATAAAATAATAAAAGAATGGGTTGATAATACTCGAATAAATGAAACCCTTAAAAAGATTTTAGTACCACAAATTAAAGGTGTTTTTAATGCGATTTATAGACTTGCTATTATATTAAAAATACAAATGATAGTTGAACGAATCAGGTTTGGTAGTCCAAAATTCATGTTATCAGCAAGTACAGTTGAAACTGTTAAAGTCACTGTAAACATATATACTACGTTAAAAGTTTACAAGGATGAGATTTTCACAATTAGAAATATCATATCAAGAAATAACTTTAAAAATTTACAATCTTACTTTGGCAAATATATTGGAGAAGTATTAAATTCACAAATAGGAGGGCTTTTACATGCTTTATTACAAGATACAAGATCACCGTCTGGTGAACTCAAAAATTTTGGTAAAATCATGTCTGAATTATTGTTTATTTTCGCCATGAGAGATCCAATTGTTTGGTATAGGGCATCTTCATATATTGATATTGATCCTAGTCAGATTCAAACATATCAAGATCCAGATCTTGAAAATGATTCAATAGATGAAATTTTCACTAAATGGGCTGGAGACAAATATTCTGGTAAATTATATGATGTTTATGAAATAATGAATCAGCTGATTAATAACATAAATTTTAATACACCGTTCGTGAAAGAAGCTATTTTTAAGTATTTGCCTATAAGAAATTTTCTTAATGAGGCATTAAAGGCTGAAGTACCTCTTATTAATTTGGAAAATGATATTTTTGAAATTATCGACAGTCATTATAACAAGAATAATCGTCGAAATTTTTTGAAACATTTGGGAAATTTATTTGATAAAAAATTCAAGGTAGAAGATTGGAAAGAAACTATAGAAATTATAGTAAAATGGTTTAAAAGCTTTAGAAAACTTGATCCATCTATTACTGGTAAAATTCTAGATAAAATAATAATTGCGTTAAATAGAATAAGATCTGCATCAACAGTTGGATCATCTCTGTATAATAATATTCAAATGTATTTGAATGAATATAAAGAAAGAACCGTACCACCTGATAAAAGTGAACTTGATAAAGAATATATACAAATAATTAATTTTATTAAAAAATCAGAAGAAAGTTATGGAGAAACAATAAGTTTAAAGGACATTCTTGACCAATTTCATGATAAAGATAAATTTTTAGAAGCTAATAAAATATCCGAATATAAAGAAAGGATACATTCTCTTATAGTGAAAAAATTAAATATAAGTAATAAGTTTGATGTTCTAAACTTCAAATCGTTCTCTGATTTTGATTATGCAAAGAATTTTGATGATTTTAACAAGAGTAGTAGTTTGAATGTTTTTGATATATTCAACATTACTAATAGAGTTATACAGGTTGGAGAGTCTGCAAATCTTAGACATTTCAGAAAGTATAAACAAGGGACTGGGGATGATATAAACTTAAATTATTTTGGTATTAATCGCACAATCAATCAAAATTATGAAATTGGAGAAGACCAAAAAATTCGTATAAATTCAAAATTGGGTAATTGGTTAAGTTTCTTGGTTCAATCTGAAATTTTGGAATTTACATTGATATTATCAAAAATATTTATCTACGATAAAACAATAAGTTGGGAGGATAGATTATCTACAAAATCTTGGTTTATAAAAACAAAAATTTTTTTAGATCTGATGCCCAAAATTCGATATCGTGATTTTGTAGGAAATATTTATGATATTGTTAAACCGAAGAATCGATTAGATGTGAAAAGGTTTTGTAAAGATATCATAAAAAAATTGATCTCGAATTATGATATGAAAAAACCTCCAGAAAAAAGAGAAAATATTTACACATTCAGTTATTTGGATTTCAAGTATAAAAGATACATCATGAATTTCTTTTTTTTGACATGTTTCAAAAAATATTATAATTTGGGTGATTCTAAGTATGAATTTTACAAGGTTAAAGATAAAAATTTAAAAATTGCACCATGGAATGAAAAATTAAGAGAAAGAGGGTTTGCTAAACAGCGTAACGATTTGGATCGATTATTATACGTTAACGATTTTCATCCTGATGATTATATAACTGGTAGAACAAATATAATTGCTGGAAAAATGAATGAATTAGCACGGTTTAAAGTTAATAAAGTAAACGTCAAAATGGCTACAAAACAAGAAGCTTTAATTTATAATATTTTGAGTTCAAAAGGGTTAGATTTTCTGTTATGGAAATTGAGTTTGGATAAAAAGATTACATCAATGTTAAAGGGAAATGTTAACTTATTAACTTCAACTTCTGTTACGTTAAAACCACCAGAATTCCCTTTGTTTACTCGTCCTTTAATCAATCAATTTCAAGAATTGATTAGAGTTATTTATCCTAATCTTTTACATTTAAAACACCTTTTAAAGTATTATCAATCATTTGAAAAATTTAAGTTTGAAAATTCTGTAAAATTTTTTGTTCACTGGATTTATTCAGTACTGACAAAACCGAATTGGTTCTTTTCTACAGAATTCTATTTTTTGATACAGAACTTGAAAGATACTACTACTCGCGACCTCGAAAAAATTGACAAAGATACACCACAACAATCTATTTTGGAATTGATCAAGAAAATACATATTAAGACATACCATCCATTGCGTCAATTAATACGTCAATTTTTTCTTTTATTAAGAAAATTAACAAATTGGAACATTACTCAATTTATAAAAGTTTTAAAGCTTCTTTTTAATAATCTAAAAAAGAAACCAGTCTTTACATCTGTTAGTTATACAAATATATTAGTTCAGTTGATATCAACTAAAGGTGATTTTTTATCTTCAATGTATAAGAGGCTAGCAAGGGATCCGTGGGGGTTTCAACAGTTATTTCAACGAAGTTATAGTTATGGAAGTTTTGTAGAAGCATTAAGTATTGTTGATTATAAACAAAATTTGAATGTTATTCTTGCATTTTCAGTTTTTATTGATGGTCCAAAGTTTGAAACGGATAGAACTGATATTTATTATGGTAATTATTGGGGTCTCCTAAATTCATTGTTTGAAGGAAAATTAATTAAATCAAATGAAGAATCAAACAGAGTTCTAACATATGATATCCATTCATACGCGATTAGGGTTAGTTCCAAGTTCAGAAAGGAATATCAACCTTTAAAACAAACTTATAAACTATTCAAACGTTTAATTAGATATTACGCTAAACAAAATGGAAAAAATGAACAAATATTATCCATTGGGAGGACACTTCAATATTTATGAAAAATATATATATAATATGGATGATTTTTTTTCTTCGTATGCAGGAAATTTATTTGACGATGATTTTGATAAATTACCTAATTTATTTGGAAATGGACCACAAAATCAACAACAACAAGATCCGATAATTCTTGGGTTAATAGAACGAGTTGAAAGTTTGGAACGTGAAGTTCAAGATATTAAGAGAAAAAACGAGGAAGATGATAAAATATTTTTGAAAATCCGTGATAAATATATTTCAAAATTAATCCAGAAAAAAATCCAAAATGGAGAAGGGAATACAATAATAAAAAAAAGGAGAAGGAGGAAAAAAACCACGTCAGATTGGAATACATTTACATTGAGTTTAATTAAAAAAGATGAAGAATTAACTTATATTGATTTTACAAAAAGAATTAAATCGAATATAAAAAAAAACCGATTTAAAACTACTTATAATAAAAATGCCATAAGACATAAAATAGGTCAAGTTTTAAAAACAATTCACGGTAAAGGTCTTATTAACCGTAAAAGATCATCTAAAAAAAGTAAATATATATATTATCTTGATAAATAAAAAAATGTTATTATCAGCAATTTTTTGTGCTTGTTTAAACATTGGTCTTGTCTTGTTTTTTATGTTATTATTATTAGTATTTTGTTGTTTTTGTTTTTGTATTTGATAATAATAAAAAAAAAAATTTTTTTTAATTAAACATTGGTCTTGTCTTGTTTTTTATGTTATTATTATTAGTATTTTGTTGTTTTTGTTTTTGTATTTGATAATAAAAAAAAAAATTTTTTTTATTAAAAATTATCATCATAATCATCATCATCATAATCATCATCATTTTTGTTATTATTATTATTATTTTTGTTTGTATTATTACCATATTTACCTGAAGGTGAAATTCCAAGCCAACTAATTTTTGTTGATGTTCTTGGCACAAAAAATGAAACTCCAATGAGAATTATAATGTTGGAGTTTAAAAAAATTGATATCAAGTTGTAAACTCTATTTAACATATACATTTTCTTATCCTCTTCATGTTCATAGTAATGAACGTTCATGATATCTCCAATTTCTATAATTGATAAAATAATTGCTAGTAATGATATAAATACAGGAATAACATTTGTTGATACAAAATTGAAAATACTTTCAGTAAACACGAACTGTGCAATATTCACAAACAAGAATGAAAATAAAATGAAAATAAACAGTAATCTTGTAATGTCTAATTTGGATTGATTAATTGATAAATCCCATTTATAAAATACAAAACTCCCACCTATCCATAAAGCGATATACCATAATCCAGCTATACCTGTAATAACATAAATTCTAACTTGATGTGTTATAGGAGGAATCGCAATACATATTAGACATATACTGAGAATCCATATCACTATCCAAACTCTTCTTTGAATCATATTATATTTTGCAAAAATCGTTGAAAGAAATACAATAAGACTGATAATTATATTAATGATCAAAACAATCCATATATATATTGCGTTTAAAGTAATAGCCTTCCACCAAGTTTGTATTATTGGAACGGAATTATATATAATTGTTATACTTATGATAAAAGTTAACACTATTATGAGATAGAACGATGTTTCTAGAAAAATCCCAAGTTTATCCAAAATAGTCAGATAATGCGCATTTACCATTTTTTCATCCCCCACAGTAGTAATATCTACTCTTGTACCCATAAATTCTATTGTTTTTTTTTGCGAATTAAGAAGTGGTTCTTCTAATTCAATATCTTCTTGAATACTTACATCCATTTTATTATTATTTTCTTCTTCTTCTTGTATTAAATTATTTTTGAATTATTTTTTATTTTTATTTTTTTTTTTCTTATCCATTTTTTTTTTCTTTGAAATGAAAAAACGTTATGACATATATTCCTTACATAATTATAGATAAATTTAATACATTGATTTGGATTTTTTTTACTCCTTTTTGTTTTTCAAGTCTTCGATATTTATATCAATAATTCTTTCCTTTTCTTGTGGGACCGGTAATTGGAGATTAGTATTTATAGTTCCATTTTTAATTTGATTATTTGACTTCCAACTTGTCGTAGTCGCTGTTGATTTTGGTGGGTGTGGTAATATTGGGTGGATATTCGGATTTTCATACAAAAGCATTGGGTTTATTAATCCAAAGTATGGGAGATTTAAATTTTTATAATATTCTGGCAAATTTGAAGAGTTGGGTGATCTATTATGATGAAAATTATGCATCAGCTGAAAAAAAAAAAGCGGAAAGAATGAACAAACCTTCTGGGTTGTGGTCCAAGACCATTAAATAATTTTATTTTATCGCCATCTTTATTTTTAGGGGTTATCTTCAAAACTTTTCTTCTCTTTCTAGCTTTCCTTTTCTTGGGGATAGAATCAACACACTCATTCCCAACCCCAAGCTTCAAACAACGTTTACAAGGTCTGAAGTCGTTACACTTGACTTTGCAACGTTTACAATGCACACAAGCTATAATCTCAGATTACAAAAATAATTGAACCAACCTCTTTTCGCGTAGTATCCTCTTTTTATCTTAGGTTTATTCTTCTCAGTCCCCATCCTATGCGCAAAATATCTGAATTTGATGGAAAAATAATAAATTTTTTTTCTTCCGAGCTCCGTTCCTGGACTGCCTGACCAATAAACAGGGGGGTAGCGGTAGAGAGGACAGCATTGGTCCAGAAAACAATAAAATATCAGAGGAGGAAAGAGAATAATGTCAATTGTTGAGAAAAGAAGTACTAACGCAGTTCTTGTTAAAGTTGAGAATAACTGGTTTGAAATTGTTACCATAAATACGTTCGAAGATATTGAAAGAAATGTTAACGGTCGGGCTGAATTTGTTCCAGAATACAATACTTTGAATAAGTTGAATAAAATAAAAGTCTCACTTGCTGTAAATGAAAGGGGTATTTTGGAAAATTTCAAAAGAAATAACAACGATTACAAAGTTTCCCATACCAATATATATGGAAAAATTCTTATCATAAAGTTAGACTATGTAGGAAACACCATAAATTTAACAGAGGATGATCTTGATGTAATTCGCAGTTGTTTCAGTAATCCAGAAAAAGATGAAAAAGAGAAATAAAGATTAGAGAGATAGATGGAAAT
>Ga0114923_10002159_pt1 | contig 13409 bp, 14 predicted proteins | sample SumtaG_FD_89578 | JGI IMG/M metagenome (GOLD analysis project Ga0114923, IMG submission 89578) | Deep subsurface microbial communities from Indian Ocean to uncover new lineages of life (NeLLi) - Sumatra_00157 metaG | ecosystem: Environmental > Aquatic > Marine > Oceanic > Sediment | place: near... | reverse complement strand
GGGGGGGCGGATATGCAGGTGCAAAAACCGATCAGGCATTGCCTGAGTCCACCTCGATGCTGGACGTGCGCAAATTCGCCAGACAAAAGCGGATCTGCTTGTTTATCGAAAGCCTCGGTCGAAATTAGGAGACTTTGGGTGCGGTCGGTTGGCCGATTACCGGCGGTCCTGATGGGGGCTTTTCTAAGCTTAGTTCTCACCGCGGCTCTGGGACATGCGGAGGTGGCATATGACCTCGGCGATCCGAACAATGTCCGCCGATTGGTTGTCTCCATCAACAAGTCAGAAGTCGTCAGGCTAGATAGAGCGTTCGGTGACCTGCTGGTAGGCAATGCAGAGATTGCCGACGTTGTGCCGCTGACAACATCATCATTCTATGTTCTCGGAAAGCAGATTGGCGCCACCCGTATCTCAATCATATCGAAGGAGAAAAGACAGCTAGGCATCGTGGACGTGGATGTCTCTTTCGACCTCGCAGGCTTGAAGGCCCGCGTAAACGAAAGCGTTCCCGGAAATCAAATACGCGCTACCTCTGTCAACGGGAAAGTCTTGTTGACCGGCGTCGTGCCAGACTCCATTGCGTTGTCAACGGCACTTGCGATTGCTGATCAATTTGCGCCAGAGGCGGTTATCAATTCTCTCTCGGTGCGCTCCTCGCAGCAGGTTCTAGTTGAGGTTCGCTTCGTTGAGGCCTCTCGCGCGGCTGTTCGCGACTTGGGCGTCAATTGGCGCGCATTCTCGGGTTCGGGCAACTTCTCCGGGACAACCGGCCTTGTTACGGCGGCAACACCGACTGTTGCGGCCCCCAACTTTCCTGGTTCAGTGGCGGCGGTGTTACCGGAGATCATTGCGAACAGTGCCCCGTTTGGAAGTTTTGTTGCAAGCCTCATCAATAACAACCACTTCACTGCGGATATCGTCATTCAGGCACTTGAGGAGCGGGGTCTAGTACGCCGCTTAGCTCAACCAAACCTCATCGCACTATCTGGAGATACTGCTAGCTTCCTGGCGGGAGGCGAGTTTCCATTTCCGGTGGCTCAGCAAGACGACGTCATCACTATCGAGTTCAAGCAATTCGGTGTAGGCCTTGCTTTTACGCCGACCGTGCTTGCAGATGGGCTGATCAACATAAAGATTGCGCCCGAGGTCAGCGAGATTGACCCAACCTCAAGCGTTCAAGTTAGAGGAACAGTAGTTCCGGGTTTGATCGTAAGGAGAGCCGACACAACCGTCGAGCTAAGAGACGGCCAGAGCTTTGCAATAGCCGGGTTGCTGAATTCTACAAATATCAAAAATCAAGCAGAGCTTCCGTGGCTTGGACGAGTGCCTGTGCTCGGAACCCTATTCAGGAGTTCTTCGTATAAAAAGCAGGAAACGGATCTCGTCGTGATTGTGACGCCTCGCCTGATTAAGCCGGCGATACCGGGCGAGAGACTCGCTACGCCTTTAGACAATACGTTGTCGGGCAATGACATAGATCTATTCCTGAAAGGCAAGCAGGAAGTTAAAAAGCACTTTGTCACGCCCTACGGGCACATCCTCGAAGGAGATGCGCGGGCGGTAAAGGTAGAGAAACCAAGAGGGGGTATGATCAATGGTTTTTCCAAATAGAGACCGTATTGCTATGCGCTGGCTCGTTTTGCTGTGTGTGACCGCCGCCGCTCCCCTCGCCGGATGCTACACCGATTATCACGAACGTGAGCGATATTTGCGGCGGAGCGATACGATCACTCAGGGTGCAGGTAATGCAGTGGCACACAACAATGCCGTTCAGACGATCAGCCCGTGGCCATACTGGGCGGGTAACGACAGGATCAACATGGAGGGCAACAGGGCAGAGATCGCTGTTAAACGGTATCAGGCGAACGAGAGCATACCTCCGCAGACGCTTGAGACGAGTAAAATCTCGATCGGTGACGGTGGTGGGGCGGAGTGATAAGACCGCGCAAAGAATGTGTTGGGGCTTCTATAATATTCTTAGATCGCTCACGAACGATCGACGTGGCGTCGCACTTATCTATGTCAGCGCACTGCTGCCGATCCTGATCGGCGGCGGGCTGTTGGCTATCGATGCCTCGCGACTCTACAATTTGCACACGTCATTGCAAGCGGGAGCTGACGCCTTGGCGGTTGCTGGTGGGGCCGAGCTTGATCGCAGGGCCGCAATAGGTGGCGGTTTAAGTTCCATCGATCGAGCAACGAATGCCATAAACAATCTTGTTCAGAACCAGAGCCGTTTTGGCGCTAGCGGGCTCTCCAATGTCACAGTGCAGAATATTAGATTTCTGTCGACTTTACCGGCAAACGACACCGATCCAATCACAGTTGCTAACGAGACCACGGATCCCGGTCAGGCTCGCTACGTCGAGGTGAGCGTAACGCCGACGACGATGAATGCTATTTTTCCAGTAACGTTCCTGGGTGCGGCATCGAATCAGGCGACGATGGATGCCGTCGCTGTCGCTGGTCTCGATGTGGCCGTCTGCCAGTTCACTCCGCTTTATATTTGCAACCCCTACGAGAACGTTCCGGGCACTACCATCTACGATGCCATCGAGAATCCAGCTATTCGCCAGCGAGAGATCATCCTCAAGTGGCAAGGCGGCGGTGGGACGCAAAACGGACCCGGCAATTATGGATTTTTAGAATCTCACCGGGGGCCAGGAGCCCCTGAGCTGTGGGAGGATCTGGCATCGATCAATCCGGCGACGTGTTTCGTCCAGAATGGCGTCAGTGTCAGGACCGGCAGCATCGCTTCGGTGCGCAATGCCCTTAATGTGCGCTTTGATTTGTTTGAAGGGTCGTTCAACAGCCAAAAGGGAAATGCCTCGTATCGGCCTGCCCGAAACGTGCGAAAGGGCTATGATCCTGGCGGCGGCACCGGCTGCAGCCAATCGGACGCGAACACGGAGCCCCCGAATACGGACTATAGGAAGCTGCCACGCGATAACACCTACCCTCACGCGAACGGACGCATTGGTGACGGCAATTGGGCCTGCCAGGCCTATTGGAACGTCAATTTCTCCGGCGGCACAGCCCCCCCTGCGGGGTGCACGGCATCGCCGCCGACCGTTTCCCGCCACGACGTGTATAGACACGAAATCGACAATAGCTTGGTCTCGAATCCGTCCAACGGCACGCCTGCGGAAACGGGCGACCCGCAGTGTTATACCGGAGGAACGCTAAACGATACTCCTGATCGGCGGATACTGTTTGGTGCTATCATTAATTGCCAGCAATATGCGGCGGAGCTTGTCGGCGGCTCAGGTAACTCGATCCCAGTTGAGACCTTTGCCAAGTTCTTTCTTGTCGAACCGATAGACAACGAGAATGACCTGTATGTGGAATTGACTGGGCTTGTCGATCCGGCCACGGATCCCGGGATTGTGCATGACTTGGTACAACTCTATCGATGAAGAAGGAAAGGCCAGTTGCGCAGGAAACCAGCATGCGGATTAAGGCAAGACCAGCGTGGGACGTCTCTTCTCGAGCTGTCCTTGGTGGCGCCTTTTCTCTTCGTGTTAGCCCTCGGCATTTTCGAGTTCGGAAACGTCCTTTACAGCTACCACCTCATCTCCACCGGAGTTCACGATGCCGCTCGTTACTTAGCCCGTTTCGACCATTCAGTAGCGATCTCAATCTCAAAGGAAACTGAAGCTGTGCAACTTGCGCTAACCGGCTCTATAAACGGTGGTACACCCAGAGTAGCCGGGTGGGACGAAACCCACCTCACAGTGGACTACGATCCCCCGACTGGCATTCCGAACCCCGTCGATCCGGTTTCTGGCGAACGGCCTTATCGCGGAGGAGACACGATCTGGATCGTGCGGGTCTCCACCGACGTCTCCACTGGGGGGTTTGGGAACCTCAGCTTCTTGGGCCTTGGGTCAACAATTGACTTCAACCTATCTCATGCAGAGCGCCAAATTGGCGAATGAATGATGGCCGATATTCCTGCCTGGCCGAGATTGATTGGAGATACACGCGGCATTGCGATGGTCGAGATGTCGTTGATCATCGGTCTCTTACTCGCTCTCACCTTAGGAATGGTCGATTTTTCGTTTGCATTCGCTCAGTGGAACGCCGCGTCTAAGGCGACGCAAATGCTGGCAAGACTCGCTGCCGTTTCGGATCCGGTATCGTCGGACCTGCAGACCCTAACCGGGGTTGAAGGGGGTGCCGCGCCAGGAGACCCCATGCCGGATTTCGGTGAGCACATGTGCAGCGGCGCTACGCAAACTTGCACCAACGGGACGTACGACCCAGCCGCTATGACGGATCTCATCGATCGAGCCATAGACGAAACTAACTTGGATAGTATCCTTCCGCAATTGACAGCTGCAAACGTCGTGATCCGATATACCTACACTGGTCTCGGTTTTGCAGGCCGTCCTGGTGTTGCGGGACGCCCTGGCGGCCCCGTTCCCACGATTACCGTGGAGCTAACGGGCCTAAATTTCAACTTGTTCTTCCTCAATGGTCTCATGGGCTTTGGGCCAATTCAAATTCCGCCCATGACAACCACGGTCACGGGCGAAGATCTGTCAACGGTGTGGAGCTGAAGACCTAACATGCTACGTGTTCCCCGACAAAGTGCAAGCAAACTCGCGCACGTGATGTTAATTACGCCTGACCAAGCGTTAGAGCAGGCGGTTGCGTTAGCTTTCGAAATGGAGCCGCAGCTGGAACTCCATGCTATTCGGGGTTCGATACGCGATTGTGTACAGAAGGTCCTTGGTGATGAGGACTTAGTGGCACTTGTCGTTGAGATAGATCCCGCGAACACTGAAGATCTGGCAGCTTTGCAACAGCTGTGTCAGACGGATGGAGGGCACTTGCCTGTGATCGTCGTGACGGAGAAGCTCTACACGCAAACGCTGCGGCAGCTTCTTCAGTTTCGTGTCTCTGATTGGATGCGTAAGCCCCTAGACGCGCAGGAAGTTGTAAGGTCCTGTAAGCAAGCGATACATGCCGCGCGCGCCACGTCTTTGAGCCAGGGCGCTAAATGCTATGCATTCATCGGAGCGGCAGGTGGTGTCGGCACTACCATTCTTGCCGTCGAAAGCGCCTTTCTGCTGGCGCGACGTGCGAAGCAGTTCGAGCGAACCTGTCTGATCGACTTGGACTTTCAATCCGGCATGATCGCGCACTACTTGAACGTGGCTCCAAATTTGCACATAGAGGAAATTGCTTCATCTCCAGACCGGCTCGACAGGCAGTTGCTCGACGTCATGTTGTCGCGACACGAGTCGGGTCTGGCCGTGCTCGCGGCTCCAAACTCATTAACAGCCTTTGGAAGCACCAACCCAGTCGCCGTGACGCGGCTACTAGATCTGGCGTCCGCTAATTTCGATTTTGTTGTGATAGATTTGCCACGTTCGTGGCAGCCTTGGTCGCGCGACATTCTCTCTGGCGCCAACAAGATCTTTATAATAACAGAATTAACGGTGCCCGGCCTGCATCATGCACGTACTTTATCAGAGGTGTTCGATGAAAGTTTGAGCGCAGGTTCAGAAATAGGTTTTATTATAAACAAGAGAAGAAAAAGAATATTTGGACAATATTTAACGTCTGGTGACGCATCGCGTGTTCTTGGCTCCAAATTTGCAGGTTTTGTTGCTGCGAAGGACGACTTGGTGCGTGAGGCTATCGATCGTGGCGTTCCTTTGTACGATTTAAGCAAATCCAATAGAATTGATGAGGACCTCTCGCGGATTCTGTTTACATCCAATTAACGAGCTCTATCCTTGAGGCCTTAAGGAATTTCCGGGGTTTGGGGGGGCAATCTTGAACCGCTTCACAGGTCGCTTTTCTGGAGTTGAGGACAGGCAAGACGCCGACGTTGACATTGTCGGTACGTCGACTGCGAACACTGTTGAGGCGACCCCGTCGACAACGACGTCACCGGGAGAAAATCTGCCTCGCAACGAGCGGCGGGTCCTCGATGCAAAAGTTAAACTGCATCGACGACTTATTGAAGAAATCAATCTCTCGACCATCGAGAAGTTGCCCAAAGAGCACCTGCAGCAGCAGGTGAGCGAGCTCGTAACTGAATTTGTTCTAGCCGACAGGTTACCTCTCAATGCGAGAGAACTAGAAGATTTCTCAACGGAACTGTACAACGAACTGATGGGGCTTGGACCATTAGAGCCCCTTCTAAAAGATCCTACGATAACGGACATACTGATCAACACGCATGAGCGCATCTACATCGAGCGCTCTGGTCAACTTGAGCTGACGCCGATGCGCTTCAGTGATGAAGCGCACCTATTACGTATCGTTAATAGAATTGTTGCGGGCGTAGGGCGCCGCGTGGACGAATTGCAGCCCATGGTGGATGCGAGGCTCCAAGATGGCTCGCGGGTGAATGCTGTCATAAGACCCTTGGCGGTCGACGGACCCTTGGTATCGATCCGTAAATTCTCGAAGCAACCGTTCTCCATGACGCGAATGATCGAAATGGACAGCCTTCGGCCGCAAATTGCGGAAGTTCTTGCCGCGGCTGTGAAAGGGCGTCTTTCGATCTTGGTCTCCGGAGGGACAGGTAGTGGTAAGACGACCATGCTTAACGCGCTCTCCAACCACATCTCCACGAAAGAACGATTGATCACGATTGAAGATGCCGCAGAGCTGCAGCTGCAGCAACCCCATGTCGGCCGACTCGAGACACGCCCTCCAACAATAGAAGCCAAAGGGGAGATACGGCAGCGTCAGCTGGTCAAGAACGCTCTGAGAATGCGTCCTGATCGGATTATCGTAGGCGAGGTGCGCGACGATGCAGCCTTTGACATGTTGCAGGCAATGAACACCGGCCATGAAGGCTCCATGACCACCATACATGCCAATACTCCTCGAGACGCCCTTGCGCGGCTTGAGCAGATGGTAGCCATGGCCGGATTTCCGATGAGCCAACTTAGTATTCGCATGCAGATCACCTCGGCCATTCGCGTGGTCATTCAGCTGTCGCGACTAAGCGACGGCACGCGCCGGCTGATGAGCCTAAGCGAAATTACGGGTATGGAAGGAGAAGTTATTCAGTTGCAGGAAATTTATCGCTTCGTTCGTTTGGGAACGGAACCCGATGGCAAGGTGATCGGTGAATTTAGGGCTACAGGGATTCGGCCCAGATTTGCGGACGAACTGAAGACGTTGGGTATTGATATTCCCGCTGACGGTTTCGATCCTTCACGGCCCTTGTCAAGGTAGAAGCTCAATGATTGACGCCCGTTATCTTGTCTACGCGATGATTGCCATAGCGGTCATGATGGGCGCGCAAGCAGCGTTTCAATATCTTTCCAGCTTGCGCTCATATCGCCGGAACGTAAATAACCGACTGAACATCGCTGATAAAAGTGGCATAAGAAGCGATTCACTCGTCGAGTTACGCTTGCGGAGGAGCCTATCAGCGGAGGGGCGATATATCCTGCCGGTCATTTGGTTGAACCGCTTGGTGATGCAGTCTGGCATCAGCGTGAACGCAAAAACGTTGTTGGTTGTGATGTTTATCGCGGCTGCGGTAATTGGTGCAGGAACATACATATTCTCAGGAGGTATCTTTGTTGCGAGTGCATTAGCTCTGGTGATCGGTTTCGGTGTACCTCTTCAATTCCTGAGAGTTTTACGGGGTCGGCGCATCGCTAAATTCGAATCCCAACTGCCAGACGGACTCGATGTGATGGTCCGTAGTTTGCGCGCCGGTCACCCTATCCCTGTGTCCCTTTCTATGGTGGCGCGAGAGATGACTGATCCGGTTGGAAGCGAGTTTGGGATGGCCTTTGATGAGTTGACCTATGGTCTCGACACTGACATGGCGATGGCAAACATGCAGGCACGGGTCGGTCAAACGGATTTGGCACTCCTGGTGGTGGCGGTATCTATTCAATCCAAGACCGGCGGCAATCTAGCTGAAATTTTGGCGAGCTTATCCAACGTGCTACGCGAAAGATTCAAAATGCGTCGCAACGTTAAGGCTCTGTCGGCTGAAGGTCGCTTCTCTGCTATAGCGCTTAGCCTGCTGCCATTTATTGTCGCCGGTGCGCTTTTGATGATCGCACCTAGATATTACACCGAGGTGTGGGATGACCCCGTCTTCATGCCGGTGGTGATTTTCGCAGTCTGTCTTTGTCTGGTAGGCGACTACGTCATGTATCGGATGGTAAATTTCCGATTCTGAGGGCAAGCCGTGGAAAATTCCCTCATAACCGCGAGCCTAGGTAACACGCAGTTGCTAACTCTTATCGGATTAGCGGTGTTTGGAGGCGTGTTTTCGCTATCAGTGGCGATTAGCAGATATCTTGTCGCTCGCAACGCAGTGCGGAGGCGCGCTTTGAAAGACTTCGCTTATGCTGGATATTTTGACCCCGGAGGTGACGATTGGCTTGATCGAAGAGCTGTACGACATCAGGTCGTTGCAAAGGCATCGCGAGTTGTCCTCAATGCAGCCACCAAGCTAGGTCCAAGTGATAAGCAAACAAAGGCCAACGCGCGTATGGAGATGGTGAGGGCAGGGTACTACGATGCCTCTGCCATGTATTGGTACTACACCGCTCGGGTAGTTTGCGGGCTGGTCCTTCCCGCCGCCTTTCTCATTGGTATTCAGTTCACATCGTACTCGCTGTCGGCGACCGCGATGACGCTTGCGGTTGTCTTCTTTGGTGTGGCGGGATTTGTTCTCCCCGGATTCTATATTCATCGTCGCCAAGCCCGCTTGAGTGAACAGGTACGTCACGGCTTTCCTGACTTCATGGACCTTATGGTGGTGTGTTCGGAGGCTGGTGTCAGTGCGCCGGCAGCTATCGATCGCGTGGGCCGGGAGGTCGCATTAACGCATCCTTACCTTGGCGCTAATCTCCATCTAGTCACTCTAGAGTTGCGAGCGGGCCAAGATTTGACACAGGCCATGCAAAACTTCGCAGATAGGGTTGGCTTGGAGGAAATAGGTAGTCTTGCGATGTTGTTGAGGCAATCCGAAGAACTCGGAACCAGCCTATCCGACGCCTTGCGCGTCTATAGCGCTGAGATGCGGGACAAAAGGCTAGCCAGAGCGCAGACGAAGGCTTATGCCTTGCCAGTAAAGTTGGTCTTTCCCCTTGCTCTTTTTATTTTCCCAGTGATGATGATTGCTATCTTTTTGCCTTTACTACTACGCTTCAGAGGTGTATTTAATTAAAAGTTCTAAGTGCGCGAGCAAAAAGAAGGCGCCTAGAACGTTGGGGGACGTGATAAATGGGACGATTCCTGGGGGCAGGACTCGCTATCCTGTTGGCTACGACCTGTCTCGGTTGCAAGACGCTCGCCGGTGGAATCCCTTTGCTTCCGCCCTCGGACGAACGCCCGTCAGACGAGCCGCTCTACCTCGCTAAGTTGCAATTCAGGAACGGCAACTACGGCCTCGCCGAAAAATATTATAGGCGTGCTGTTGAAGCCAATCCCAACAGTATCGATGCATGGCTGGGGCTTGCTGCCACATACGATCGATTGAAGCGCTTCGATCTAGCTGAACAATCTTACGACGCGGTCATCGCAAAGATCGGCTATACGCCGGTTGTTCTAAACAATCTAGGCTACCACTACCTCTTGAAGGGCGACCTAGCTGAAGCGCGAAAATATTTGATGCGAGCTTACCAAAAGGATCCAAGCAACCCAGAGATCCAAAGTAACATCGCACTCATGAGGCAATGGACAACTGCGCCAGGCGGCGCCAAAAGGTAGTCCTCCTGATGGCGGCGTTTAGCGCAGATAAACCTAGCTGTTAAGTGAACACACTCGATACCATAGCCAACGCCGCAACTCCGATTGCAATCCCATAGGGACAAACCCCCTCGTCCAACCAACGGCGCACAATTGTTGGTAGTTTCTCTGGTGAGAGGCTTCGGTGAACATTTGCAGCCCACCGAACAGCTATCACGAACAAAGACAAGAGAGCGCCTAAGAGGGTCGTAAGCATGATGAAGGAAGCGATATGTGCAGGCCCCATCCAAAGCGAAACTGCCGTGAGTAATTTGAGGTCGCCACCACCAATCCAATTTAGCTTGTAAAGCACGAACGAAAAACAGAGAACAATCACCGCAATGATTAAGTGCGAAAGCAGATCAAAGTCAGGCCAGAATAGAAGCCCGTATGGTAGAAAACTAACGACAAGAACCGCCGATACCCAATTCGGAATCACCAGATACCGTGCATCTGACAGCACCCCGTAAAAGATACAGAGGACGTAAAGCACTTGGAACGAAAGATTCAAAGTCCACATTGGACTGGATTGTTTTAGAGAAGCCCGGAAGAAATTTTCAACGCGTTTATTTTGCTCATCCGCCCCGGTCGGCCCATACTCGCTGAGACAGATTTGACGGTGTGATTTCGTACTCGGACCAACACATGTCCAAGCCACTAGAAGGCATGCGGTATCGAGTTGCGCTGGCGGCGGCCTTCATTTCGTTTACCACTATTTACATCGTCATTGCGGCTTTGGTTCGCCACCCATTGCTGAATGATGCGGACACCTTTCTGCATATCTCTGTTGGAGAATGGATACTGCAAAATGAGCGGTTGCCAGTTGTAGATACGTTCTCATACACAGCTTTTGGAAAGCCCTGGTTTGCGGTCGATTGGCTAGGGGAACTCGCTCTCACCGTTGCCTACAGAGCCGCACAGTGGGAAGGCGTGATACAACTCACGGCAATCACATTCGGTCTGATAGCTGGAGTGTTGGCCTTCTATCTTGCGAGAATACTAAGGCTAAGTGTAACGCTATCGCTTACGTTAGTCATTTGTGTCCTCATAAGCCCGTCATTGCTGGCTCGCCCAGTAATTTTCTCCTATCTGTTGCTCTCTATATGGATCGTGCTGATCCTGGAGTTTCACGATCAAAACTGGACTAGCACATGGATATATATTCTGATTCCCTTAATGCTGCTTTGGGCCAACGTGCACGCGAGCTTCACGTTTGCTCTGCTCGTCCTATACATCTTTTTGTGCTCCGCGATATACAAAGCGCATGTCCAAAAAGACGCCGTCGAGCTAAAGCATTTGTTTTTGCTTATGGCGGGGGTCACAGTCTCAGCCCTTGTTACGCCCTATGGGCCCGAGTCGGCACTGCGAACCCTTCGATTGATGAGCCTTCCAGTGCTGAGTCAAATTGACGAGTGGGCGCCACCGAATTTTAAACAGGATCCGATTCACCTCGGATCGATCGTCGTGGTGTTTGCGCTTCTCGCATATTCCGGTATCCGCCTTCGGGGGGCACGCTTATTTACCCTTCTCCTGGTTACCGTATTTGCTCTTGGACAAAAGCGAGGTCTCGGGTTGTTCGGGCTCGTCGCACCGCTGATCCTTGCTCGTCCGATAGCAGAATGGTTACCAGCTTTGCGCGTTCAAGATGAGCGTGACCCGGTTACTCGGTTTGCCAGGAGCCGCACTCGGTTCATAGCTATGGTGTGCGTAGGGATCACCATGGTCGCTGTGATTGCACGGTGGACTACGGCGTCCGAGATAAGACCCCCAGCTCGAATTCTTCCGGAGAAAGCGGTGGCCGCCGCTAGGATCGCCGGCGTCACCGGCCATGTCCTAAACAGTTATCGATTCGGTGGGTACCTCATTTTCAAGGGCATTCCCGTCTTTGTCGACGGCCGGGTCGGATTGTACGGAAATCGATTCTTACGGGATTATTTCCGCGCAATGGGACTTAGAGATGCGGGCGAAGCGGCTCGATTATTAAGACAATACAATGTCGAGTGGGCTTTGTTGGTGCCAGGCGAACCAATTGCCTTCATGCTCGAAGAGAATGAATGGGTGCGGCTCTATAAGGATCGCTACGCGGTAGTCTTCGCAAAGAGACAGTAAGTGCAAGCCATGGACGCTTGTTTATCGGCCTGCGCGGGCAAGGGCGTTGTGTCGGACGAACATTGGCCGCTCATGCGCCCACGCGAGCGTAGCTTGGTTGGACTAGTTGCCGAGTGAGCTAACGATCTGTCTCTTGAACGTGGTGACAAAACTAACGACGATGGCGGAAGACGTACAGCGGTGGATAATAGTAAGAGCGTGGATACCGATAATAGTAGTGACGCCGATAGGCGCGAGGCGCATAGGTATATATGAAGGGTCGCGAATAGTACGGGGAAGCGTAATTCGAATAGCTTGTCCGCTCATTCGGCTTGACATTAAAGTATCTAAAATCTGCGGAGTTTGACTGCGCGGGAGCACACACTACCAACCCCACGAGAAGCCCTCCACCGACAGCGATACGGCGCAGCTTCATGCTAACCTCCTTCGTCACCCGACCTTTGGTAATTGAGAGAAGTATATCCTAGAAATTTTTGGCTGACGATACCCGCCAATATAACCGAGAAGCGCCGACCAAGGGGACGTTGCCCACATTTTTCTCAAGGTGTGCCCTTTCGGCTACAGCACAAGAGATTGAGGTGCTCTCGTCTGGAGACTTGGTGTTAGACAGCGATTTGTACTTGAACTCAGGACGAAGGCAAATTCGGCTGGTGCATCTTCATGAAATTGACGTTGAGGAAGAAGGGCTTGAGCAGGTAAGAGACCGCGTTGGGACCAGCGTATACGGGGCACTCCTCCATGGTGCCCCCTTCCTCAGTGCCGGTAGAATAAATGGATTATGAAGCTTTCGAGAAGGGGCTCTCTGTCCCGGTCGTCTCTGGGGCTGAACTCACCGTTGTAATTCCTACCTTTAATGAACGCGACAACCTCAACCCTCTGCTCGATCGTCTGGCCGTTGCTCTTGAAGGCCTTAGTTGGGAGGCGATTTTCGTCGATGACGATTCATCCGACGGAACAGCCGATTCCGTACGTGAGATAGCGCAGCGGTGCCCACATGTCCGCATTATACAGCGAATCGGTCGGCGTGGGTTGGCGAGTGCTTGCGTCGAGGGCGTGTTGTCGTCATCCGCACCATATTTCGCGGTGATTGACGCTGACATGCAGCACGACGAGACGATCCTTCCTCGCATGCTTAATGAGTTAAAGGAAGGTCATCTCGATATTGTGGTTGGCAGTCGGTATATAGACGGAGGGAGCGTTCTAGGCTGGGACAAGAGGCGTCAGCTCATCAGCAGGGCCGCGACCGGAGCAGCTAGGTTGGTGACTAAGACTGACCTGAAGGACCCTTTAAGCGGCTTCTTCCTTATGCGGAGACAAGCATTCGACGGAGCAGTTCGAAATCTATCTCAACAGGGTTTCAAAATTCTCCTCGACTTGTTCGCGTCTGCGCCTCAGCCTTTGCGCTTTGCTGAGGTGCCATACCAATTCCGCTCTCGCATTTATGGTGAGAGCAAGCTCGATAGCATGGTGGTATGGGAATATGGAATGTTGCTGGCCGACAAGTTGTTCGGTCGTTTCATTCCACCACGGTTGTTGTTTTTTGGGGGAATAGGCGCACTCGGCCTGTTTGT
>Ga0114923_10002158_pt1 | contig 13420 bp, 12 predicted proteins | sample SumtaG_FD_89578 | JGI IMG/M metagenome (GOLD analysis project Ga0114923, IMG submission 89578) | Deep subsurface microbial communities from Indian Ocean to uncover new lineages of life (NeLLi) - Sumatra_00157 metaG | ecosystem: Environmental > Aquatic > Marine > Oceanic > Sediment | place: near... | reverse complement strand
TCCTCGCGCTGGTCGAACGCTTTCAGCGAGTAGACGTCAAGCAGGACGGATCCTCCTGGCAAGAGCAAGGAATGGAACTTTGTGAGCATGGCCATTCGCTGTAGAGGACTGAGCGCGCAGAAGTCGCACATGATCATCAATATGATGTCGAAACGGTCTTCAGTATTGAAATCAAGGTAGTTTTGATTGACGTATTGGATGGACAATCCTGACTTCTCGGCTTCGTCCCGTGCGTACTCAATTGACCGTGCCGAAAAGTCAATACCCGTAACTCTTGCACCGAGTTTCGCCAGGCGGCTTGCATAGAGTCCTGGACCGCAGCCGAAATCGGCAATGCTGGTGTCTGCATCGACATCGAAGTATAACCCAATCCATTCCACCGATTGATCTATGAACTCCCCACGCCTGGACGAGACATCGATCCCGGTATTGAGATGGTATTCGAGCATCCGGTCTGAGGCATGTTTGTCGACCCACAAGTCTGTTGCAGTATAGAACTCAAAGGGCTTTGGTCGGCTATTGATTTCTTCTAGCTGTGTAAACATGTTCCTTGTCTCCATTCACAGAACCATGATTGGTGCGCATCTGTACACACCAGCATAACAAACGCGCTCCGCTCTATGTTCCCCATCTTAGCCACGTCCATACTCACTTCCGTCTCTCTCATGCAGAGTGACTGGGAGAACAACGACATATGTTCTCCCGCGAACTCAGGCGTATCGAGTTCGCGACCTCAGCCGAGCTAGGTTCACCACTGCATGTGCCAGGCTATAGTCCATGAAGCGGTTCGAACAAGTTCGTGCAGACTGCGCAGTGATCCAACATTCGCCGAGGGTTACGATCTGAGGAGAAGAATCTAAAGAATCTGGATCTGAACCTGAACCAGATCTGACCCCGAACCCAAGGTCTGACCATGAGAACTGAGAATCAGCAATCCGATAGATGAAGGGCTGCCCCTTCGCTCTTGATCTGGTTCCATCGGGAACCCAGCAAGAAGAGGGATTCATCTGGGAAGTATGGCCGCCGCAATCTTCGAAGGTTGTTCTTGCCAACAAATGCACGCCACAAGGTCTGACCCTGACGACTGACCCCGGTGACTCCTCCGTCCTCAGCGCCTCACGGTCACCTTCCCCTGGATGATCTTGTTCGCCGGTCGGCCGTAGACCATCGTTTCGCGGGCGAATGCCTGCCCGCAGCCCGGACAGCGGAGGTCTCCCTCGGTATGGTCTTGGACGATTCCATCCTTGAAGCACTTGACCAGCCGACCCGAGCCGCCCTTCCGGTACTTGTACAGCAACTCGCTAAGCTACTCAGCGTAGCTGAGTAGCCGTTGGCACAGTAGATCCTGATCGTCCGTGCACTTCGTCTCGATCCCATCTCGATCGAACCGTAACCGATCGCGTCCGCACGGCCAAGGGAGCCGCGTGCTATGCCCCCCGAAACTACGCAGTAGCGGGTCGATCGATTCCTGGGGTTCGCAGCAAGACCAAGCTTGGAGGAGCTTTTCGCAGGTGTCTCCGACAAGGCGACGCGGAATGAGCAGATTCATAAGGCGATCAGGCTGTATCGCTATACACTCAAGGAGGTAGGAGATTGTGTCGGGTTGCTGTACTCGACCATCAGCATGATTGCGAAGCGCGAGCATGAAGCTACGAAATCCTAAGAATTAAGGTCTGACCCCGGCGACTCAGGTTTCTCTTTGGAGGCTGACAGCGATTCGTGTGTGCCGATACACGCAAGCAGCCTGCGGCACCACTCCCAGATGCTCTCTAGGGATACTGTCTCTCCTCTGCAATCAACTGCTTCTACTTGCAGTCGGTTTACGATCCTTAACACCCCTAATCAGTAGCCACAAGCAAAGCAACCCCTCTGCAAGGAGACCTACTGCCAAGCACACAGTGGCGATGGCTTGGTAACCCGGCAGGAAGAAGAACTGGAAGAACCATACTAGCATGGCAAAACCATCAGCGATCAGCAGTATGCCAAAAATCCTGGGAAGGAAGCCCGACTTGTAAACCAGGTAGCCAAGCGGGAAGAGCCATAGATTGAGCACGATCTGGGCGATCATATAGCCATGTTGGTAGAGCTTGAGAAATAGAGCTGCCAGTGCCTGCAATTGATCTGGTTGAAATACCTGCAGGTCATTAGCGCCGTTCATGAGCAGCAGGACAGCGTATTCGCCAAGCTGACTAACACACCATATAGCGACACCACCCAGGTTCAATAGCACAAACAGTAGAGCGACGTCCTTATTCACCGGTTTCAGTAGCACGTACAGAGCCCAGGCAGCCAAGAGAAAGAACACTGCGGTGAATAGAAAGCTCACGAAACCGATACGGAACAGTCCCTGAGAAGCCATGATATTGCGGAGTGTTGCTGCGACATCCACGGATCCAACAGCTGTGGAGTGAACACCATTGTCAGCAAGGAAGAACGCAACGAAATGAAGAAGATACAGAAAGCCTGCCACTCTTGCGATCCTATTCCTCGCGCTCATTCGAACCTCCTCCTTCTCTAGCAGCATCCTGCTTCGCCACTTTCAGACTAGACTACCACAAAACATCCTGCAAGGCGGGAGAACCTCGTTAGCTGACTGCCAATCCTCCTCCCCGCATGAAGCGACATCATGCCGATTCGACATTGTCCTTGGACCGGATTCCGGGGTGAAGGTTACAAGCACGAATCGCTGTTGCTCCCCAGCAGAGCTTTTCCAGCCGCGGCGAGCACTTGAGTTCTACATTCAGGCCGTATGCCGCTCCATCTATCACTTGGAAGTAAGGGGCCGCTAACGGCTTCAGCACTGGATACTTATGGTGTGAACGGCGTTCTGTCGCACAAGAGCATTTTGGCATACAATCACGCGTGCCATCTACGGTTATCATTTCCGCAAGAGCTTCGGATGAGCACTCGCTTTACGAATCCTCTTTCCCCAAGACAGAAGGATTTGAGATCCACACGAGGAAACCTATGAAGGAGGAAGCTAGCATGAGCCATGTTCTGCGATGTTCCGGGTACGACTTAATTGGTATCGAGATTGCTCGCGCGAAAGGATGCAAGCTCATCTGCAGTGATGGAAGAGAGTTGGTCGACTTCGAGGCCGGTGTTTGGTGCGCTGCGCTCGGCCACAACCATCCGCGGCTCCAGCAGATCATTTGCGCGAACCTTGAGCGAATCAGCCATATCGGATACCGCGTGACCAACGCTCATCAGGAACAAGCAGCAGCCGAAGTACTGCGCGCTGTTGAGTTCGATGACGGGCAGTGCGTATTCCTTTCTTCTGGGAGCGAGGCTGTGGAGTTAGGCGTGCAAATCGCCCTGCGTGTCAGCAAGAAGTCGCTACTTCTGACACTTGCGGAGTCGTACCTCTCTGCCTATGGATCGGCAGGGCGCAGGCCTCCCAGCGAGTGGATTCTCTTTGACAGAGCCGTCTGCGAGGATTGCCCTCCGGAACAGGAGTGCTCGAGGCAATGCCCACACCTAGCTTCCATTCCGTTCGATCGGATTGGTGCCATGGTCCTTGAGCCCGGCAGTTCTAGCGGCCTCGTGCGATTTCCGCAGAAGAAGTTGATTGAAGCACTGTGCGAGGGCGTTCAAGGACACGGTGGATTGCTTGTAGCGAACGAGATCACAACCGGCATTGGTCGGACGGGCATGTGGTTTGGTTACCAGCACTATCAAGTACAACCTGACATCATTGCGATCGGAAAAGGCCTGGGCAATGGCTATCCGGTGAGCGCCGTCGCCGTGCGCCGAGCCACACTTGGGGCTCTCGAGCGCACCAATTTTCACTATGCACAATCTCATCAGAACGATCCCCTCGGATGCGCAGTCGCAACGGAAGTAATCCGGATCATCCGCGAGGAAGGACTTGTCGAACGCTCCGCCGAGGTCGGAAGGTTCTTCCGCCAAGCACTTGAGGAGCTATCAGCTCGACACGAAGTGATTCGAGAGATTCGTGGCAGAGGCCTTTTGCTAGCGGCTGAATTCCGGCAGGACGCCGAAACTTTCGCGCTTCGAGACGTCTTTAATAGGCTCCTCAGCAAGGACTTTCTGGTTGGCTACAAGCCAGCCGGCAATCTCTTCCGATTTCTCCCACCCTTGACGATACAAGAAACGGACATCGCGCGGATGATCGAAGCTATCGGCGATGCGCTAGCGGTTAACGATTCTTCATAGCCAATGCACGATTTCGACATCATTATCCTTTCGTTTCGTGGAATTGCGCGTATAGTGCGGGTTCAGATACGCTAGCGCATCTGGATAGAACCTGAGAGAGTGTTGCCGCGAAGGGTGATCGAAGATGACCGAGAAGTCCAAGCTTGAGCATCCCCGCGAACCTCTTCACCATATCAAACGCTGTTCCGCGTGACGTGCCGCCATGGACGGGGGACAAACATTGGCACCTGTCGCTTGTATTCCAAGAAACTCGCACCGTAGCGCTTCTGCAAGTCCGGCTCCTCAAGAAGCTTCAGTTCCAATACGTGCAGAAGTACGTAAGTTGGAGTCGTAAGCGCCACTATCCCGACAGAGTGCAGGAGAAATCCCACGCCGAACAGTCCCGCAAACACACCCGTAACCATCGGATTTCGACTCCACGCATAGGGCCCGTCGATGATTAGTGATTTCGGGGGATTGATGGGAACTGGCGTGCCCTTGGCCTTCATGAAGTACAGAACACACACTCCACATACGATACCTCCGAGAGCAACGAGTACTCCTCCGATGATATTCCCAGTCATTCCCGGAAGCAGAAGAGGAAAGCTCAACCAGCTGTCGACGAGCCGCCCGATGTATAGCACCAGGAGCAATGATCCTCCGAAGACGGCAAAACCCAGTGGCGTCAGCAACCCCACTCGTTTACGCAGTCCAGCCAGTTGTCGTAGTCGTCTTGCCATTTCAGGCACCTCCAATCGTCGCTGGCTCGCGGTCAACGCTCAGCCGCCCACGAGGATACTTCACGTTGTTGTCCTTTTCGATCGCGAAATCAGCCATGTAGTCGTTAGAATGAAACTTCAAGCTACTCGAGTCATTCTCGGATCACCGATCACTCGATGAAGCTATACGAGAAGCGCTATTTCGCGAAGTTCGAGACGCCATCGACAAACACGGGGGCATGATCGATCGCCCCCTGCTAGCCACCTTGTTTCTGGCGCGAGTTCTCTAGGACACTACCGCAAGGCCGTCACGCTGATCGAGCTGTGAGCAGAACACACACAGTTCAGTCTTGACTGAACATACTGACCAACGTATACTGTCGCCTTGAGATTAAAGGAGCATGTATGAAGTTTGACAATGAACGACTACGTCAGTACATCGAGAATTCAGCGGATTTGATGGAGGAGCATGGCATTCCTCGAATGGCCTGCCGCATCATGGGGGCACTCATCGTCTGTGTTCCCCCGCAGCTGTCGTACGGTGAATTGGCAGCCCTACTACAGGCCAGCAAGAGCTCGATTAGCATGTCAACACAGCTATTGCTGCGCCTCGACTTCGTAGAGCGTATCAGTTTTCCGGGACATCGCCGACACTACTACCGATTGCGAAAATACCTTTGGAACGAGTTCCTGTCCACTCGTGCAGAGCACATCCAGAAAAACCTGAAGATGGCCGATGATGGATTGGCGCTTCTCGAGAATGAACCGATTGAGGCCAAACTGAGACTCATTGAGTTACAGATCTTCTCGGATTTCGTGCTGGAAACGCTGCCCGAGTTAGAGGATCGATGGGAGCGCCGTCGACCTGAATTGATGAAAAAAAGGCTCGCCGAACTGTCCTAAAGAGCCAAGGAAAGGAACCTCTATGAAAACAAGACTGGGAGTACTATGCCTGATCGGAGCCCTGCTAATCAGTTGGGGCACCTTGGCCTTTGCGCAAGAAACTCCGCCGACCATTCGCATCCTGTTGATCGATGAGACCAAGACATTCACATCGACAATGAAGGTGGCTGGGACGATCGGAGCCCTGCGCCAGATGGGATTGTTCGACGTATCCGTGCGCTTGGCTGATGTCGATACCGACTACGCTGATCCGTTAGCAGGGATTGCTCCTGAGTCGGATCAAGAGCCGTTCGATTTCATCCTGATTCTGCCGCGTGGGTTAGACACTAAGACCAGTGTAAGCATTTGGCTCGTGAGCGATGGATTAAACGTTTTGTCTTCATTTGCCCGTAGTGCCATTGATTTGGTTTCCAATATATTTGATCAAGTCTTCGCAGGCTCCGGCCAAACGATTGACGTATCAGAAGATCTGTGGCCAGGATTCTTGCAGGCTGCGTATGTGTTGAAGGGATGGATGGTATGAATAGGTTGATTAAGCTCGCCGTCGATCATCCGATTTGGACGATTGTCGCCACACTCGTATTGGCTGTAGGGTTCGCGTTCCCAATCCAGTACATGACAGAAACAACGGACTCCCGTGATTACCTCGATGACGATGATCCAATCATCATGCTCATGGATGAGACCGAGGAGCGCTACGGCAGATCATTCGGCGTCATGGTCATGTTGTTCAATGAGGAAGGCATCTTCAACGATGGTACTCTCATTAAGGTTGAGCAGATGACCGAGGAGTTTGAGGCAATCCCCGGGATTAAAAGTGTCACCTCTCCCCTGAACTCACAGACGATCGTCGGTTCCGAGACATCGATCAGTGTAAGCAAGGCTGCCCCTGGAGGCGTAGCGCCGACATCTCAGGAGGATATGGATCTGTTCCGCTCTCGCGTTCTGGACGATGAGAACCTCCTTGGTGGCGTTATTAGCACCAGCGGTCAAGCCGCTCTCATCAACATCGAACTCGAAGTCGGGGTTGACGAATACGAACTCACACCCAGCATTGTGGAGATCGTCGAATCGTATCGTGGAGATGGAGACGAACTGTTCATCTACGGTGATGCCTACTTCGACACACTCATGGCCGAGGCAATGGACTCGGACACTGCCCTTCTCTTCCCACTTGCCATCTTGGTCATGGTCACCCTACTATTCGTGGGCTTCCTGACGATTCGCGGAACCCTTCTGCCGATCGCAGTTGTTCTTCTATCAGTTATCGTTGCTATGGGTGCGATGGTTCTTCTTGGATACCCGAAGACAACAATGTCGTTCATCGCACCAATTCTGCTACTGGCCATTGGTATCGCAGATGCCATTCACGTACTCAACCGCTATAACGAGGAGATTGCCAAGGGTGGTCCCAAGCGCGCAGCCATTCTTAGCACGATGGCGGATATGAAGGGCCCCGTCGTCATGACATCACTCACGACAGCCGTTGGATTCTTCTCACTGCTAACCGCATTCATGGTACCGCAGCGGCAGTTCGGTGTTGTGTCGGCCATTGGCGTACTTGCAGCCATGCTGTTCTCTCTTGTACTCATCCCAGCCATCATGTCGCTTCTCAAGAAACCGCGGGTTCGAGATCTCAACAAGAAGGGACTTCGTCCCTTGACGCGTGTTCTGATAGGGTTCGAAAAAGCGATCGTCGGACATCGTAAGACCGTCCTGATCGTCGCGCTCATCATCTTCGGCGTCATGCTCGCTGGAATCCCGAGAGTACGGGTTGAGACATCGAATGAGGAGTTTCTCGGGAAAGACCACGCAGCCGTTCAGGTGATTGACTTCACGTCCGAGCATTTCGCGGGCGACATGAACTTGCTAGTCGAATTCGACACAGGGCGTCGGGATGGGCTCAAGGATCCGGCAGTGCTCAATGCGATGCTCGATCTCGAAACATTCCTTCTCGACAATGGTGTCGGCAAGACCTTCTCCTTGACCACACTCGTGCGTCAGATGAACGAGCGATTCCATGCGGATGATCCCGCGTTCTATGTCATTCCCGATCAGCAGAACATGATTTCGCAGTTGTTGCTGCTATTCACGTTCCAAGGCGGAACCTTGGGCGATATGGCCCTTGGCGATTTCAGTGCTGGAACGGTCATGGGCATGTACAAGATGGAGAATTCAGGCAACGTGTCTCGCCTTTCCGGTGTCATCCAAGACTATCTGGATGAGCATTTCCCTGAAGGCGGCGACATGCGCGTACGCATGATTGGCTCCACAGTTCTCATGGATCGCATGTTCACACAGATAAACCTGAGCCAGTTCGTTGGTTTGGCGTCAACGATCGCTGCAGTCACAGCTCTGGTCATGATTCTGATGGGATCAGTTGTCGCAGGCCTCATTGCCGCCATCCCGCTGATCCTTACGGTCACAGTGAGTATGGGCATCATGGCCTATACCGGACAGCCTCTCGACATCATGACGCTGATGGTCTCTGTGGTTGCTGTTGGAATCGGCGTTGATTACTCGATCCACTTCATCTCCCGTTTCCGCAGTGAGTATCGAAAGGACCAAGACGCCGAACGTTCGCTGCAGAAGACGATTCAAACCACAGGACGAGGCATTACCTACAACGCGCTGACTGTGGCGGTTGGATTCCTCATCCTCATCTTCGCATCGTTCAAGGGCATCCGTACGTTTGGATGGCAAATCGCCTTGACCATGGTTGTAAGCGCTATATCGGCCATCTCCATCATCCCAGCGATTCTCGTGCAGTGGAAGCCGAAGTTCTTATCACGTGCTGCGCGGAAGCGCTGAGCGTAAGAAACAGATGATCGACAACGAAGTAGTTGTCTTGACGAAGGCAAGTACATTTTAGGAGGCATAGAATGTTTAAGAAATTGACAACCATCGGAATGGCCTTGTTCAGCGTGGCGCTTCTCAGCGTTATGGCGGTCGCGCTAACTGCCGACGAGATTCTCGATATGGTAGATGCTGAAGCTGACACGCTCGCCGAAGGCAGCATGATTTCCATCATCCGCTTTGACAACGTCTATAGCGACGGGACAACGGGGACGAATCTGTTCGGATCGCTTTCGATCCCAAATCGATCGCTGATTTACTTCATCGAGCCAACAGACGTCATTGGCACCGTGTTTTTGACGCATGAATTCGATGAAGAGGGCGTAGATTCCAGGCTATGGCTCTATCTCCCATTGCTGGGACTCCCGAAAGAACTGATTTCCGAGGATGAACGAGGCGGCAGCTTCGCTGGCAGCTCCCTGTCCTACTCGGACCTTGGAGATCGCGATGGCGCGGATGACTACGATTCTGTTCTCTTGGGAGAGGAAGACCTCGTCATTGGAGATCAGACGCGTACGGCCTACAAGATTGAATCGACAGCCAAGCCAGGTGCTGATGTCGACAATCCTCGAAACATCCTTTGGATTGATACTGAGTTTCTCATCATGTTGAAGATGGAAGCCTACAACGATCTTGGCAACCTCTCTTCAACCATGGATATCGTCGAGTTGGGTGAATTCGAAAGCAAGTTGACGGCCGACGTGATGCTGGCAGCCAACGTCTCAGCGGGAAGCACCACGACGATTACCATCCTCGAACAGCGCCGACCGGATGCTGAGGTTTCCGAAGATGTGTTCTTGCCGGAAAACATCAAAGCGTTTGATCCTGTTTTGTGGGGATTCGCAGAGTAAGACGAAAGAACTGATTCAGACCAGCGGGTTGTCGCGTTGCGGCAACCCGTTTTTTTTGTCGCGATTCCAACAGATTCTCCGCCTTGCGAACAGCGGACTTAAGTTTACCCAGTGCCCACTCGTCGGCTCTCAATCGAGGCGTCCCAAGAATCCGGGCAATCATGCTTTGCTTCGGCGTGGGGTCGTGTCTTTATTTTTGGTGTTTGTCCTGATTTACCCGCTTGGCAATGACACTGATCGTCGAGTAATGAAGGCCCGTGAAGTTGGCGATTTCCTTTAACGTGTACTCGTGAATGCGCATAGCCTGATGGATGCACTCGTTGCGTGATGGCTTGTCGCGGGCCTTGGAGAAGACTCTCGCAAGGGATGGCCTGCCAAGCAAACGCTCGTTTCGGTTGAACTCGATGTCTTTGACCTGCTCATTCAGCAGTACGCATGGCAAATCCACCCGTACCTTTTGACGACCTGGGCAAGAATCTCCAGGAAGAGATACCAGTCATCGTTGTCAAGGAAGATGCGGCAAGAAACGAGAGTTCTGCAAGAACTCCAAGGAACTCGGAGTTACGACGAGTTCCCAGCATTACCCCCCACGGCTGGCAACAACGGCATGAGTTGCCGGGCAACTCCAAGCTACTCAGGTTTTCTGAGTAGCCGCCAGCAGACCTTCGTACTGGATCCGCAATGCTCGTGCCATACAAGCACTCTAGTACGAGTCGAAGTAGAAAGCCAAAAATAAAGACGCGACCCCATCGCTCCTTAAGAATTACGATATAGCCTCTGTTTCTTACGAAATAGCACACCCCGCTGTTCCTTCGGAATAGGGTATGTGTCCCCCGATTCCAAACATAAAGGCCTGACCCCAAATCCATCTAACGGTTGAGTTCAGCAGCGCCGTATTTTGGCGTCTGCTGCAATGGCGTCTTATGTATCTTAGTTATACTATTTCAGCAAGCGTCAAGGCCAGACTTGATCCCTTTCACAATCAGGTTATCTTCGTGGCTCTCTTAACATGTACCGGGTTTCAACATTGAATATAGTTGACTTGGAAATAATTGTGAATCCAAATTGCTTATAAAACCGCACATTGCTATCCAAATCTGTTTCCAGGTATGCCTTTGCTGAGCAATTATCCACTTCCATGCAAAAACGCTGCATAAGTCGGGAACCAACCCCCATTCCGCAATCAGACGGCAGGACGCCAATCGGACCCAGGTGCCAGTGCTGTTCTACCGGATCATGATTTGACCATTCCTTAAACCAGATAGCTTTTCTCCAATTGAGCTCATTTTCATCTTTACATTCATTTGACTCATCAATGACTTCACCACAGCATGACTTCATCCTCATCACTCCGTTGATTCTATTATTCTCCTTTGCCAGGAAGACGATACCTGGCGATACAATAAAGAGCTGATGAAACATTTCTTCAATTTCTATACGCTGATTTTCACCATTACCCTGAAAGACGCCAATGTGGTGCGGATTGTTGAGCATGGCACGGCTGAGTACATTCGCTGCTTCCTGGATGTCACTCTGTTCCATGAATGAAATCTGACAGTTGGTCATATTTCCCCTGAAAGAAGTTAAGGAACTACATGCATAACCATGATTAGTGTGCGACGGTGCACGCTAGCATCGGGCCGCGCTCCGTCCGACATTTCCCATCCTGGTTACTCCTGTCCTCGCCCCTCATATTGTGCCCCTGCGAACTCAGCTGTATCGAGTTCGCGACCTCAGCTAAGCTGAGTTCGCCCTTGCATGTGCATCCTACTTCTCTGTGACTATTGGAGCAAGCCATGAAGCACTCGCGGCCAAGCACTGCGCTGGCGGAGGAATCCTGAGCGGTGGATCGAGGAGCCTACGAGGAGACTTTGCTTCTTGCTGCGCGAAACAAGATCCTTTCTCGCAAATAGATGGTTCGAAAATAAAGGCCTGCCCGCCTGCAATGGCTTGCTGATGCACGATACAAGGTTTGACCCCAAAGACATAAGGCGATCAGGCTGTATCGCTATTCACTTAATGAGGTAGGGGACTATGTCGGGTTGCTGTACTCAACCATCAGTATGATTGCGAAGCGCGAGCATGAAGCTACGAAGTCCTAAGAATGAAGGTCTGACCCGGCGAATGTCGGCGGGACAATTACAGGAGGTCCAACACCGCGAGGACCCTGCGCACTTCTTCAGCGCGTTCGAAATCTGGGAACTTGGCAACGGCTTTTCGCCAGATTCGGGCTGCTCGCCGCTTCTTCCCTTCGTTCCAGTAGAGTCCCCCAAAGTTGTACCATGCATGTGCGTAGTCAGGATTCATGTGGAGAGCTTTCCGGTAGGCTGTCTCCGCCTCCTCAAACCTGCCGCACTCCGCATGGCAGATTGCCACTTGGAACCAACCGCGGCTGTCCCGATGAACGCTCTCGGCATCGTGGAGGACGTATGGCAGTCCCTCGTCATACTTGCCTTGCGTGATCAAGCAAACGCCCAGACAGTATGCCGTGTCTTGATCAAGCTCGTAAGCCTTGCGATGTGCCTCCTCAGCACGAACGAGCATGCCCTGCTCCTGGAGCGCGTGTCCGAAGCGATCGTAGAAGACAGCCGAATCCTCTATGCCAAGACCAATTGCCTTCTCAAAGGCATTGCAGGCAGAGCCAATGAGCATGTCGCTGGGGGATTCGCTGTTCTGTAGCCACCGCAGCTGTGCAAACTCGCTCCAGGCCTGTGCGTCATCGGGGTACTTGGTGGTGAGCCGATTGAAGAATTTCACACTCGCCTGCAGGAACTTGCGATCTTCCCTCCAAGCCAGGGCATGCACACGACCTGCCCAACGCCACGGCCACGGGTTTGTCGGATTCATCCTGATTGCTTGCTCCGCAAGTGCGATAGCCTTGCCGTGATCTCCAAGCCTCTGATTGGCGAGTGCCTTCTAGGCCATGACACTGGCCTGCTGATCACTGGAGAGTTGCCCAACGTCAATGCCATCCAGCACGGCCAGGGCTTCGCGCGGATCTCTCTCAGCTCTCAGAATCAGCTGTCCCAGAGCGAGCTGCGCCTCGAAGAGCCTGGAATCCCTTGCCAGCGCCTCGCGAAAGCACATTTCCGCCTCAGCGACATCATGAAGCGCCTCGTATGAGGTCCCCATGTTCTTCCATAACTCGGCCATGCTCTCGTCTTCTTCTAGAGCGAGCTTGTACTTGGCAATGGCCTGCCTGTGTCGTCCAAGTGCACCAAGGGCATTGCCCTGGCAGTAGTACCGCGAGACAGCCGAAATCCGCTTCGTGACATCTTCTCTGTCCCAGTAGTGGATTGCTGTTTCCAGCTCCTCACTCGGAATCTCATAGCTACGCATTGCCAAGTTGACCGTGGACATGTGGACGAAGCCCATGAGATCAGTGCTGTCACCGAAACGCTGGGATAGAGAGGTCCGGAGCCCATGTAGGGCGAGGTGGGAGCCCTGTGCGTAGAGGTCGTTGAGGAATGGGAACGCGTCCGCATGAGTAGCGGGCAGTTCCCTCTCAATGAGAACCTCATCAGCAACGGCAGGAAGGGGCTTCCGTCTCTGTTCAGTCCAGACGTCTTTGAAGCATCGAGCGAACTCAGCCAAGAAGCTCTGCCTAACCTGCCCCTTGAGATCCTTCGCGCTTTCGACTCGCACGCATACGCGGAACTGGGATCCTTCCACCTCTTTCACGAAATCCTCTTGTCTGGATTCACGTCGATCAGATGGAAGGATATAGGCGAAGATCGGTTTCCTCGGTGAGGAGCCATTAGCCTCCCTGTACTCCAAGTGAGTGACTGACAGGCTCCCACCAGCAGCTGAGCCATATCGATCTCCGAGAATCAAGACGAGTGCATCTGACGATCTCACTTCCATAAGACATTTCGCAGTGGGCTTCTGTGGCGAGCTTGGCCAGATCTCAAACTGCTTCCCGTCGATCTCGAGATC
>Ga0114923_10002157_pt1 | contig 13422 bp, 11 predicted proteins | sample SumtaG_FD_89578 | JGI IMG/M metagenome (GOLD analysis project Ga0114923, IMG submission 89578) | Deep subsurface microbial communities from Indian Ocean to uncover new lineages of life (NeLLi) - Sumatra_00157 metaG | ecosystem: Environmental > Aquatic > Marine > Oceanic > Sediment | place: near... | reverse complement strand
ACCAAATACAATGTGATCCACACCCAGTGTTTCAATTTTGTGAATATAATCGATAACTCCTTCTGGCGTTGCATGGAGTCCAAATCTTCTTAGTGTTTTTTCATCTATCATATCTACTGTATCCTTAGTCAGTTTTCCTTCCTTTCTTACAGTTGCTTTTGGTTCTGACAAAGATGCATCAAGTCCAAATCTCTTACTGATTGTTTGATTTATTCCCAGAGCGACAACAGCTGCTGAAAACTTGAATTCTATTGGAAGTGAGGTATCAATATCTGGAAACACTGAGGTGGGAGGAAAAACGCCAACCTTGAAGTCTTCAGAACGTTCACTAAGAATTTGTAATGCCCACTCAATCATCGACAGGTCTGTGAAGTTAAGGAGAACGCCATCTGTTTCAGTTGACGCCTTTATCATCTTTGGACCTTGTGCTCCTAGTAAGATTGGACACTCGATGGATTGCTCATCAAGAATACTCTTTATTTCATGTATTGACTTAACCACTCGTGAAACAAGTGTTCCAACATCACAGTACCCAATTCCAATATTACTAAGCTGATGTCGATCACCTACTCCTACTAATAACTCAAAACGGTTGCCAAACTGTTCTACTAGTGTTTCAATTGCTTGAGCGATTTGTGTAGGTCGATATAGTAATGGGCTAACTAGGCCTATTCCTATCCTCGTTTTTGTTTCCGCAGCAATATACGAAGCAAGTCCAAAAGCGTGGTATGGTGATGGAAAATCTATTATCCACAGCTCATCCATTCCATCTTTTTCAGCGGTGATGCAGGTGTGTAAGGTTTCTGCAGCAGTTTGCATAACATTAACGCCAAGACCCCACCTCATCATTCATGCCTCCTAGAATTAATCTCTTGAAAAATATCCTTCATTGCAGATCTCCATTCACCTGAGAATGGGGGACCTAATACTACTTCAGAAGCACCCAATTTAATTATTGATTCGAACATATCGACTATATGCTCCTTACTTCCGCTAATTGCAAACATATCAAGAATCTCATCATCAATGAATGGAATTCCAGCATTGGGTCCTGATTTGGAAACTGCATCCTGGATCTTATCTAACTTCTCTCTATCTATGTTAATCATATCAAGCATTACTTCAGGAGTATCTGCAATCACGATTGAAACTACCTTCTTTGCAAGCTTCTCCTTTCCACCGTGAAACGTAGGAATTGTTGGCGACCATACTACACGTTCAATTTCATTTGGCTTTCGACCTACACTGATTGCTGAGTCATCAATAATTTGCATTGCATATTTCAGATAATCTAATGGACCTGAAAGAATTACTCCGTCCGCTAATCGTCCTGTTAATTTTAGCATCTGAGGTCCACGAACACCGAGGAAAATTGGGACACTGAATGCTTTGTTCAATCTCAAATTGTATTCATTCATGTGGAACAACTCAGATTCCAACGTAATTGATTCTCCATTCCACAATCGTCTAAGAAGAGATATTGATTCTCTTAGGGCTGACACCGGTTTTTTTACTCTAATTCCAAGGTTCTTTAGATCCTGCACTCCACCAATTCCGATCCCCAACACGAAATTTCCATCACTGATCTCGTGTAATGTTAAAGCAGCTCTAGCCAGCGTTGAAATATTGTGCGTTGTTATTGGAACAATACCTGTACCTACTCGTACCTGCTTCGCTTTGAGGATGATAGATGATGCCATTACAAAAGGGTCCTGACCGATTCCAATGTCTTCACCAATCCAAATAGAGTTCGCTCCCAGAGAAGTAGCGTTTTCTGCAATCCAATTAGTCGAGTCTACTTTCATATTGGTGGTGACACCGATACTTGCCTTGTAATTCATGAAACATCATTCCTGCTGCAAGCTAATGTTCTATGCACACAATCCTAAATGAAACCTTTCACTTGTTCGATGAAGCGTATGTATTTCAGGATTAATGTATAGTCCGATTATGATTTGAATTGTCGAAATTACTATGGGGTATTACTGGTTCTGGCGATCAACTTGAAGATGTCTTGAATGTAATGGGGCGTTTACAAGAAATCACAGAAATCCAGATTTCCGTTGTTATATCTAAAGCAGGTGAACAAGTACTACGTCGGTATAAATTGTGGGAACGCTTGAATGAAACATTTGACAAGGTTAAGACTGAAACAAATGCCAATGTTCCGTTTGTCGCAGGACCCCTCCAGGTTGGAAAATATAATCTATTTGTAGTAGCACCTCTTACTGCAAATTCTACAGCTAAAATCGCTCATGGAATTGCTGATACGCTAATCACGAATGCAGTTGCTCAGACACTAAAAGGATCAATAGAGGTACTAGTTTATCCCGTCGATCAGAATCCAGATGAAGTTGAAACCCATGCACCAGATGGTACGGTTTTCAAAATCCTTCCGCGTCAAATAGATCTGGATAATGTAGCAGCTTTGAGAGCGACACCAAATGTGACTGTTGCTCGTGACCCTAATGAGTTATTTGAAATGATAAAAACCCGTGAAAAGGCCTTCTGAGTTCGGATTCCTTAATACAATAATCATAAAACGCAAATCACACAATCCTCATCTCTGAACGGATGTGTGAATGTAATGACCATTAAACAACTTGATTGGTTGAACGTACCTGACGGTTTCGAATTTAGAGTGGTTGAAACAGATGAAGAGCTTGAAGAGTTGATCAAGTTTAACGCAACTATACATGAACCAACTGATGGGGAGTTTCTTAAACGTCTCATTGAGAATCTCCCTAGATTTGGACGCGAGATGAACTTCTACATACGTGACAGTGAGAAAGGGCATATTGTTTCATCAATCAATGCAATTCCAAGTGTTTGGGAGTATGATGGTATTGCTTTGAACAATCTAGAACTTGGATTCGTTGGTACTCTCAAAGAATATCGCGAAAAGGGTTTACTTAGAATTCTCTATTCGTATTTTGACCGATTATTGAAGAACTATGACATCTCAACCATTCAGGGTATTCCTTATCTATACAGAACTTTTGGTTATGACTTCATTATCCCTTTGGCCAGAAAGTTCTCTCTTAGAGTCGATAATATTCCTTCTTTCAATAAGGAATCTCCACCTGATTTCATGAGTATTATAATTCGTCCTGCAACTAAATCTGACAGGGCTGATATTGTAAAATTATATGACGAACTAAAAAGCAGACTACTAGTATCCGTACGCCGTGATGAAGAACTCTGGAATGTACAAGAGCGTCTAAAGGTGGGAGATGATGATACATTCGAAACAATGGTGATTGAACGGGAAAACACAATTGATGGCTATTTCCGTGTGCTTGTTAGAGGAAAAACTAGTACAGCTCCATATGAGGTCTATCTTGATGTCATCGAATCAAGCATCCGCTCATTTGATTCCGTGATGAGGACTCTTCACTTCTTGAAAGAAGAAGCTATCAAGAAGAGTTTGTATCTCATAACTGTACCCGGTACAACAAAGTCTAATCTAAGTAGGATAGCTCTGGATTTTGGAGGTGCCATTGGTTCAGAATGGAAACATCAAATTCGTGTCCCGAACGTGGTTAAATTTCTTAATACAATTCGTCCAGTGTTGGAAAGACGTCTTCAAGGGACTATTTTCAAAGATTTATCACAAGTTATATTCATCAATACATACAGACATTGTTATGTTTTAAATTTCAACAAGGGCTCCCTTAAACCGATAGACGATATTGGCGTACAGGAAATTGGAACCAAAAGGGAGATTCGAATGCCTCCACCAGATTTTGTACGGTTGATACTAGGTGAATACTCAATCGATGAGCTAAGAAGGATCAATATGGATTTCGTTGTAACAGGTAGTCACAAAGCGCTTCTCGAAACATTGTTCCCAAAACGAGAGAGCTACATTTTCCTGTATCACTGCTAAACTTCAGTAACATCCTTCAATCTAGATTAATGACCCAGCATCAAAGCTTGAAACCTCTTTCTGATTCGTTTCGGAAGTCTAATCCAAATCTGGAATCTTAATTTCGACCGCGAATTTTTCTCCACAAGGACAGGACGCATTTATAGGATATTTCTCTGGCGTATCGATACTTATTCTAGCTCCTTGCTGAGCTGCTTGATCTATCATTGCTTGCATATTGTGAACCATATACTTTGCAAATCCTTTTACAAGATCGGGAACTGAGATATCATCAATCCAAAATACGTAACGGGAACAAGCTTCATTCGGGCACGAAGAAGCAAGAACCCTAGTTCCATCTCCGCAAGAACTGCATTTCAAATCCGCATGATGATAATCTGGAGCAACTGGTGCAGGGAGTTCGATAGTATTCTTTCCGCCGCAACGATAGCAATAGTATGTGAAGTCTACCATAATCTTAACTCTTGAAATTATGTCTGGTTCATTTCTAACCAGCATCAAACTGTCTAAACCGTCTTCATTCAAAAAGCTGCCTTGCTTGTATAATTATGGGGGGCTAATAAGGGGAAATGCGAAGAAGAAACTGAGGGTGCAAAAAGTGCAAACTATCCGACCTGCTGTAAAATTGGTGTCACTATTTGTTGTTTTCTTAACAGAGAATTTTGAAACCCGTATTTGTCCTTGCGGAGAATGTGGCACTCAACTTCCCGTGTACGGAAAATCCTTTCTGATTAATGGTACATGGGTATGTGTAAATTGTGCGATTTCGAGACTGTTGAACTCTTGGCAAATCGACGCGACTTGAAATCTTGAATAGATTGTATTTCCTTGCAATGAAAAGGAAGTGTTTTTACATACGAACGATAAACTCACTGAGTGGTGACTTCAGTGAAGAAGAGAATTCAACCTCATATTCGAGTTGGCGAAGGCGATGTTGACAAAGTGGTATTAATCGCTGGCAATCCCGATCGTGTACCTATAATAGCATCCCTGATGAAAGACGCAGAAGAAATCGCACGCTACCGAGGTTTTCTTACTTATCGAGCTTATACTCCTAAAGGAATTCCAGTCACAATTTCTGGAACTGGTATCGGAACACCATCTACTCACATATGTGTAGAGGAATTTGCAAATTTGGGTGCTGAAACATTCATTCGAATTGGTTCTTGTGGAGGGATTGATGTGAAGGTGAAAACCGGTGACGTCGTTGTGCCTACTGGTTGTGTTCGTGATGAACGAACAAGCTTGAATTACGCTCCTGTTGAATATCCTGCTGTGGCATCACCCAAATGGTATAATGCACTGTACGATGAAATCTCAAAGTTATTACCGGCTGACCGAGTGCATTCTGGTATTTGTTGGACCAGCGATGTTTACTATTTAGCTGAAGGAAGTGACATGCTCGATATTTGGACGCGAGCTAATGTGAAATGTGTCGAGATGGAAAGCTCTTTCCTGTTCATCTTTGCACAAACCCGCGGACTGGAAGCCGCAACTATTGTTGCATGTGATGGTAACCTTCATACAGGTCAAAAGGAAGAGCAAACTGACGAGTCCGAAAAAACCGGTGAACAGGATCCCTTAATGGTTGAAGCTGTTGAAAAAGAAATTCTAGCCACTGTTAGTGCAATCGATAAATTATACGGTTCTTAGAACTATCGCGCAGAATTAGAAAGTCAATTTCCAAAGTTACTAGTGGAAAGAATCATACATCTTCTGGGCTTAAGATCTAGATTCTTTTGTGAAAATCACCGTGATTACTGATTTGATAAATTAATCAATATATTAAATACCGTTCCCGTTACATTACCAAATGGGCGTTTTGTGTGATGGAAGGGAAATATGTTGCTGTATGATGTGATTGTGGTAGGTGCAGGACCCGCAGGTTCCATCGCAGCCTATGAATCTGCGAAAATCGGTCTAAAGACCCTATTACTTGAAAAATTCACGCTGCCAAGGGACAAGCCCTGTGGAGGGGCTGTCATGTACCGGGCGTTGCGTATTCTAAACGGTCAAATTCCTTCCCACATTGTTGAGAGGAAAATCTATGGAATGAGATTCGTACTGCCAAATGGCGACGCTGCCGAATTCGTATCGAATAAACTGATTGCAATTACAGTATTCAGGGACAAATTCGATGAGTTTTTGGCTTTACGTGCAGCTGATGCAGGTGTGGATCTTATTGATAGTGCTAGAGTCGCCGATGTTAACACAAGCAATGAATGCGCACGCGTGAAAATGAGTGATGGTACAGTATACCAGAGTAAATTCGTAATCGGTGCAGATGGGGTGAACTCGATTGTAAGTCGAGCGTTAGGCCTTCGCCCAAAACGGAAAGACCTGTCTACAGTGGGCCTGGGGATGGAATCAGATATTTACGTCGGTGAAGACGGAGTTGACAAAGCAACAAGTGGAAATCCATCTATTCTTGAAATTGCTCCTATTGGACAATTGACAAGTTATGGATGGGTATTCCCAAAACGTGAGCATCTTGCAATTGGTGTAGCTGGTGCCAGTGCACATATGCATCCACTAAGATTAATCTTTGAATATTTTCGTAGGAATATGGAAAAGAAATTTGGAATTCCCTTAGTGACAGATAAGAAACGAACCCATTTCTTTGGTGGCGATTGTATTGAAGGTAAGAATGTTACAAAACGAGCTATTTTGATTGGTGATGCTGCTGGATTTGTTGATCCTTTGATGGGTGAAGGTATCGGGTATGCAATGAAATCCGGTATTCATGCCGTTAGTACAATTGAGAACTGCTTAGAAAATGGCTTCTATGATGAAACTAGTCTATCAATGTACCAAGACCTTTGTGTCAACGAATTCGGAGCGTGCTTTGGAATGGCTACTCGTGTGGGCTCGCTGGGGTCGTCTTTCGCGGAAAAGGTTCTACCGCGTATCAACAGACACAAACTTGCAGCTGATATTATGGCAATGGTTGCTCAGGGTGTCCTCAAATACAACGAAATCCCTGCGACAGTTCTAAGAAAATTACCTTCTGAATTACCAAATATCATTCGCCATGTTGTACAGTCACGGATGTATCCAAGTGCCTGAAAAGGTTCTTAGGGAGCTTTTTTTTACCGAATGCATGGTTGTGAAGCATATGCGGGTAGCAGTTCTTTGTTTATTCCTCCTATCTGTTCCCTTCCCGCTACTTCCTTCTCAAAACCCGCATTCTCCCATTTTCAATGGTAGCAATGCATATGAACATCTCACTGCCCAAACCGATTTCGGTCCTCGTCCACCTGGGTCTGACAACCTAAGTTTGTGCAGACAATATATTGTCGATACACTTGAAACATACAACTGGACAGTAACACTTCAGAATTTTACGTACAAGGATGTCGATTGTGTTAATATCATTGGAACTTGGGCATCCGAGGAATCCTCACAGTATGTTTTCGGTGCACATTATGATACGCGTCCATTTGCAGATAATGATCCTGACGTAAATAATCGAAATGAACCCGTCTTAGGAGCAAATGATGGAGCAAGTGGCGTTGGAGTTCTACTTGAACTCGCCATTGCGTTACCCATTGATATTCGATCTTCAGTAGAACTAGTTTTCTTTGACGCTGAAGACTCTGGAAATATAGACGGATGGGACTGGATTGTTGGTTCAACTTACTATGTTGACCAGCTAACCCCCACACGAATTGATAGCATAAACGGAATGATTCTTGTGGACATGGTAGGTGATGCTAACCTTCGACTTCCAAGAGAAGGGAGTTCAACCCAATCACTACAAGACGCGGTATGGGATATAGCAACCGATTTGTCTCATGGTGATATATTCTTGGAAGAATCTGGTGGCTCGATTATTGATGATCACAGACCCTTTCTGTTAGCAGGGATTCCTGCATTGGATTTGATCCATACTCCATTTCCTTGGTACTGGCATACTGTTGAGGATACACCGGATAAATGCAGTGCAGAAAGCTTAGAGGTTGTTGGAGAAGTTCTAGAGGTATTTATTGTAAATCAATCGACTGACTTCAGCACTTTTACTGAAAATGGGACATTTGATGTTTTTCTCGTTGCATTATTAGTATCACCGATTGTTATCGTTGGTATTTTCATTCTTTACAGACGCAAGTAGATTATACACGCTTTTATGATTAAAATCCGAGAGTTACCGATGACTAATATCTAATGGTGACCAATTTTGGAGAAAGTAGTTCTGTACAGTTCCTCTCGTGCCAAATCCACTCCGTTGAATCGCATATCAGTTGACCCTAAAGGTAAGAGGATAGCATGTGGAACTATTGATGCAAATATCATCCTGCTAAGTGCAAAAACTGGAAAACCCCAGCGCGCGCTCAGCGGGCATGGTGCTACTATTTCTTCCATCGCATTCACAGATGCTGGAACTCATCTACTATCAACAAGCTGGGACAAGACAACTCGAATTTGGCAATGTGCAGATGGGGTACAGAAAAAAGGTGTACTAAAACACTCATCAGAATTCAAGGTCATGACAATCAATCATGAAACATCAAAGGGTGCCGTTGGGACGCGAGATGGTACAGTCAAGATATTCTCGATTGATACGATGAAATGTCTTAGGAATATTCTCGCCCACAAACTAGATGTTTCAGGACTAGCTTTTACTAGTACAGGTTCACAATTGGTTACTGCATCCTGGGATGGGTCTGTAAAACTTTGGGATGTGGGTTCCTTCGAACTTGTAAAAAATCTATTACGTCAGAAAAAACGTGTCAGGTCAATAGCTCTTACCCCCGATGATTCATTTATTCACGTTGGTCTTCATGATGGAGTGATACGATCAGTATCTCTTGGGAATATCCGCAACCGTTACGAAAAACATGCACATTCAGATATTGTTAGTGCCTTAGCAGTCAGTCCTTCTGGAGACTATCTAATATCAGGTAGTTGGGACCGCACAATCAAACTTTGGAACTTGAGTGAGAAAAAACTCGTGGCCACTGTAAAGCTTGAAACTGGAGTCACATCCCTAGCTTGGGCAGTGAAAGGAGATAGATTCTATTCAACTGATTTCTCGGGTTCGCTTACTTGCTGGAAACCACCTGAAAGAAGTGAATCTACTTCAACTTGATATCGATATCTACATACCCTTCCCTATTCCAACTAAAACGAACTCTTCCGTATTTTCTGGATTTGCCTTTCTTATCTTTGATTTCCAATAGTCTGTCTGTAACTCGATTTCGGCTTCTTTTATCATAAGGTATGGGGACTCTTTTCCCACTGGTGGTCAGCAAATCACATGCTTTTTCACTAATTCCTACTAACAAGCCTGAAAGAATCATTCTTCCCGGCTTGAAATATGGGATTTTATCACGCATACCCCTGATGGTTTTTGCCATCCCTCTATGCTCGCCAATTTCAACTCTCGCTGTTTTCACAATATCGTGAACATACTGATTTGAAAAATCGATTGCAAACTGGTTCCTGGTATCTTCCGCACTCATTTCCGGGGCGTCTATGATTTCCTTAATCAAACTGTATTCAAATCGTTTTCCAAATTTATCATGAAGAATCTCTATTTTTTCGTTAGGGGTTTCTGTTGAATCTATAGGCTTACATACAAATTTTCTAGTAATCTCATCGAGTAACGTATCTACAGTTCGTTGTGGGTTTGTGAGGTGCCTCTTGTAGATTGCTTTGATGGTGTAATTTGTCGCTGCTGTATATTTTTCAAACTCTGCTTCAACTATTTTCTGTTTCTCCCATGTTAAAGCAACACTAAGCAATTTTACTATCTCTACTGGGCTTTCAGCCATAGGAACCACTAATATCTAGATTTACTTGGACTTAATCAATCTATTTCCTTAATTGGCTTTTAGATTCGCTGTGCCATGAATCGCGCTTCACCTATTCCACGTTTTACTGCTTTAGGAAGTAAATCGTAGGCTCCATATTCCATGAGGATTTGTTTATAGAAATCGGGTTCAAATTCCTCTATCTTTTTGGTAAGGGACTCGTCTTTTTGAATAGGATGATCTCCCAAAGCTAAAAGTGCTCTGCCCATCATAGTGATTGATCTTCGCATTTCAAGAACCGCTAATTCATATTCACCGTTCAGTGTAAGAGTTTCTGCTCCATGATAGTACCTTTGGGCTTGCGTAAGATGAGTGATCAATGCATCATCTGTCGCATCACTTGTCTCAAATCTTTGAACGGCAGTTTTCAACCATTCCTTGATTGTGTTAAGGTTCTTTAGAAGTTCATCTTCGTGTAATCCTTTCAGTTTGAATGTCCAAAGAAATAGTGGATACATCATTGGATCAAGCATTCGAACTTCAGAAAGCACTTCTGAGGGCTTGATAATTGAGAAGATATTGTTACGCATTATCACAACCCTTCCCAGATTAAATATTCCCCAACGCATTAGATAAATCGCGCTGACAGTATCGTCTTGCTCAGCAGCTTCGCTAGCTTTTTTCAGCGAATCAAGGGCATCTTCTTTTACTTTGTTTATTACATTGTCCGGCCAAACATATTTCGTAGCCTGTGCAAGTAAATTCCTTAACATTTTGTCTGTATCGAATTGGACTTTCGCCCCCTTCAATCTACTAACAATGCCCGCAATCTTGAATGAATTTTCCTCTTCTCCATTAATCACGCGATTCAAATCATCAGGAGTAATAAAATCCATATCGACGGTGACTCCTTTATGCTCCGCCATAAGGCGTGCAGGAGCTTCTTGACCATCCCAGATTATGCATATATCCAAATCTGAGTTTGCCGTCGCTGTACCTCTTACTACAGATCCATATGTGAAGATCGCTTTGACCTCATCTCTTTTTTTCCATTCATCAACTGTATCCTGAAGTGCAGTGTCAAATCTACGGTGTAGGTCCATCATCTTATTCTTCACACGTCCTAATCAAACGATAATCTCCTTTGGTTCGAATAAATCATTCTACGACAATATCAACATTAATCCGACACCCTTTAATCGCAGATTGTTTTGAGAATTTCACCTGTACAGTACAAGGTGATACAAATGCCTCGACAAGATGGTAGAGCCAACGACGAATTACGACCCGTTTCGATTGTTCGCAATTATCTAAAACACCCTGAAGGATCAGTTCTTGTTTCAACAGGCGACACGAAGATAATCTGCACTGCGACTGTGGAGGAGAGCGTGCCCGGTTGGATGAATGGCTCAGGTCGAGGGTGGGTGACAGCTGAGTATGGAATGCTTCCTCGTGCTACTAATGACCGTACAAATCGTGGGAGAGTTACTGGACGTACTCAGGAGATCCAGCGTTTGATTGGGCGCTCCCTTCGAGCTGCGGTGGATATGGAACGTTTGGGTGAGAACCAGATTAAGATTGACTGTGACGTGATTCAAGCAGATGGCGGTACACGCACTGCATCAATAACTGGTGCCTATGTTGCTCTATGTGATGCCCTTAGTTTCATGGTGGATATGGATATTATTTCAGAAATCCCTCTTATTGGACGCGTTGCAGCGGTGAGTATAGGGGTGGTCAATAACGAATGCCTTCTTGACCTGTGCTATATTGAGGATTCAACTGCTGGAGTGGATATGAATATCGTTATGCGTGAAAATGAGTATGTTGAGGTGCAGGGCACAGGTGAAACTATTACTTTTGACAGAGATGCACTTAACGAGATGTTGGACCTGGCAAAGAAAGGAATCGGCGATTTGATGAACTTTCAAACCGCAGCACTCAAAGGATGAACGTAGAGTGATTTTTCTCGGAACCATTTCAACGACTATTTCTGATGGTCTAAATGACCACTAGTACAACAATAATTGACTATTGCTAAATCAAGTTGAACGAATCCCTGTCGGCCTTTGCATAAAAGGGGTCTGTGTTTCGGGTTAGCTTATACAACATGGATTGCGCATTTTTCGAAAATTCTGTGCATCTTGCGCAAGCTTTATCTTGAAATTCTTCGGGGATAGTGTGTTGCTAGTGTGCGGGTAACTAATTTTTGCCTCGGCTGAAGCAAGGTCGTGGTCGACACATAGCAAGGTTTAAATCCGGGGCCAAACTGGCAGCCGGAGCGAGCACGGTAAAACGTGTTCTAACGTGGTTCAAAGACCTCTCTGAGGCGCCTTGAGAACTGATCCTTAACGGGTGACGCTCTATGATGGGGTTCATCGGGACCAGACAAATCTTCTTGGTGTCATTCCCGCTGGAGAACCGTCAATGTCAAAGGTTCAGTGCCGTGGTGCGGTGACTCCCACTCCAAGAGGGACTCCATGCACACATCCACACCGGATGTCACCAACAAAACTTGTGACAGCGACTGCAGAGGATAAGACACACATACACACACGGGTGAATTTTTTCATTCTAGTGTGTGGCAAATACAGTAGATACTGTATAGTGTACAAATGAGAAGTGATATTATTATATCAAATAATCGACTCAAATACCGAATACAACAAATATTTTGGTGGACGAATAAATCATAAAAATTCGTAATTTAACATACAATCCTTGGTAGCAGCGTAATGCTGCACAGTAGGTTGTTCCGTGTCATATATGCGATTAGATTTGCTAATGCTGTACCGTATCTCGTGGATGACTTGGTTGGCTAGCCGATGAAGGGCGTGACGAGCAGCGATATGCCGCGGGTAGGCGCATGAAGCTTATGATCCGCGGATTCCCTAATGGGACTTCCTCATGTGGGCTAATACCCCACATGGATCCAGTGTCGAAGCTGGATTGGGAACGTTCAGAATTGAAGCATCTTAGTATGAACAGGAAAAGAAAACAAGTAAGTGATTCCCCTAGTAACAGCGAGCGAAAAGGGAACAGGCCAAACTGAATCCCAAAGCGAAGAGTTTTGGGAGATGTGGTGTAAGGGCCATAACAATTGCCGACGTACCGAAGCCGAAGTAGTCTGGGACGACTCGGCGCAGAGGGTGACACCCCCGTAGGCGTAACGTACGGGCATGTTGTTGGATCCAGAGTAGCGCGGGTTGGTCTTCTCGCGTGAATGTAGCAGGAGCAGTCTGCTAAGCCTAAATACTCAGCCAAACCGATAGAAAACTATGTAGCGCGAGCGAAAGTTGAAAAGTGCCGCGGAAGCGGGGTGAAAAGCACCTGAAACGAGATATGTATACAAAGGATGCTGATGAAAAGATAAGAGGCTCTACGAACGAAACGGGAGTAATCCCGTCATAGGAGTGGAGTGGATCGAATCAGCATCATCCGTCTAGAAACACGGGCCAGGGAGTTCACGGACGTGGCGAGAATAAGGTAGAAAACCGTAAGCGTAGGGAAACCGATATGCCTGCAACCTTCGGGTGAGAGGCAGGGTGTGAATAGTGCCCGAAGTCACAGCCGTGACACGAGAAGCCAGTCGATCTTGGCGTGGACAGGGTGAAGCCGGGCGAAAGCTCGGTGGAGGCCCGATAGGGTTCTGACGTGCAACTCGCTCCATTGATCTGCGCGAAGGGGTAAAAGGCTTATCTAGACTGGTGATTGCTCGTTCTCTGCGAAGTTGGTCGTAGCCAAGCCCTGCTTGAGGTATCACGTGGTGTAGAGCACTTT
>Ga0114923_10002156_pt1 | contig 13423 bp, 11 predicted proteins | sample SumtaG_FD_89578 | JGI IMG/M metagenome (GOLD analysis project Ga0114923, IMG submission 89578) | Deep subsurface microbial communities from Indian Ocean to uncover new lineages of life (NeLLi) - Sumatra_00157 metaG | ecosystem: Environmental > Aquatic > Marine > Oceanic > Sediment | place: near... | reverse complement strand
TCGGCGGCGGGCGCCTCGGGCAAATTGGCGAGAAACTCAGACACGGCTGTGAAGCCGCTTTTGCAATACTCGATTTCATCGTAAAGCGTGTCATCTAAATCAAAAACAACAGTTGTTATCATAGTTCGTGTCCCGGTTCTCGAGATTCGTGCCTCGTATTGCATAAAATATACGCGATGCGCTATGCAGTACGCGCTTAGTACAGTATAATTTTACGCATTGTCGGCTCAAATGTCGATGTAATAATAGCCGGTAGCGTTTAGCGTTTAGCGTTTAGCGTTTAGCGTTTAGCGTATAGCGTATAGCGAAAGAAAACTGCCCGCAATTTTTGCTTACAAGGATTTTGCGTACTCTTACATACTTTTGTCCGCCGTTCGTAGCGAAGTATAGCAATAGCGGATATGGAAGATAGAACTATGAAATTTTTGCAAATAATGCGTCCTTTGCACTGGACCAAGAATATGTTTGTGTTTGCGGCCCTTGTATTCGGACAGAAACTTAATGTGCCTTTGGCTGTTGGCAGGGTGATTGGCGGTTTTTTCTGCTTTTGTTTAGCGGCTTCGGCTGTCTATATTCTTAACGACATAATTGACCGTAAGACTGACAGGCTCCATCCCGAAAAATGTAAAAGGCCTATCGCCGCAGGCAGTGTAACCGTTGGTTCTGCTGTTGGAATGTCTGTTTTATGTGCTGCGGTAGCTGTTGTCGGCAGTTTCATGCTTGCTGACAGCTTTGCAGTTATCATCCTGACATATATTGTTCTAATGGTTCTTTATTCGCTCTTGCTCAAAAGAATAATGATTCTGGACTGCGTCGTAATATCAATCGGCTTTTGTCTGCGGGCTGTTGCCGGAGTTGTTGTCATGCAGGCCGAAGATGTATTTATCTCGCCCTGGCTGATTATCTGCACCTTTGCTTTGTGTCTGTTCCTGGCTTTCAGCAAACGTCGCAGCGAAATAGCCCAGCTTCGCCAGGACAGCGAGTCGTTTCGCAAAACTCTGGCCGGCTACACACCCGAGCTACTGGCCCATATGCTCGATGTAACCAGCGGTCTGGCGGTAGTATGTTTTCTGCTTTATGCGATGGATGACAGGACTCTGCGGATTTTCGGGAGCAACAACCTCGTCTATACCACCCCGCTGGTTTTGTACTGCATTTTCCGTTACAGCGCGCTGATACAAACCGGTAAGTTCTCAGGCCCGGTGCAGCTTATTCTCAGTGATTTACCGTTTCAGGTCGGCTTTGGGCTTTGGGTTATAGCGTGTATTGGAATTATTTACGCCGATAAGCTCGGTATCAGTTTCGGCAGCGTTTAGTCCTGTTGATCGGCGGGTTAAAGATGGATTCATAATTTTACATCAACGATATTTATAGAATTTGCTTAAGAGGAGGTTCGCGGTATGAAACGAATCATAATTTTCTCCATTTGCTTTGGTCTTGTCCCGGCGGGTTTGTCAATTGCTCGAGAAGCGAAAAGCAAATCATCGATGGGACAATTGAATATTCGTGTCCGGGATATGACCGGGCTAAAATCATTGCGGCCCGTAACAGGCGGTGTTCCTCTTTCGCGCCGGGCCGCTCCGGAAGGAGTGCATTTTGTCCTGTATGACCAGAGTAATAAGCCCGTGCCCTGCCAGGCATCGGTTCTTGCTCGATGGAAGGACCGAAGTGCTCGCTGGGTTCTGCTTGATTTCCAGGCCGGGCCTCCCCCTAACGGGACGTCACATTTTAAGCTATCCTGGGGCAAAAAAGTCAGGCCAGTTAACCCTGAATTTCCGGTACAGATAATCGGCCGGGAAAAACCATCTGTTGAATCGAGAGACATTGTGCTTTCACCGGTGAAAGATGCACTGCTGCGGGTTTCTGACCGGGTCGATCTCAAACTTTCGCTGACAGACGGCAAAGGGCGAAGTTGCAGGGCAATTGTCGAATCGGTAGAGGTTCAGACAAAGGGTAAAATCCGTTCCACTCTGGCCTTAAAGGGCGCATTTCGCAGCCCTGACCGAGAGCGTGTTCTCGGCTTTCAGATGCGCGTTTCTGTTTTTGCGGGGCTGTCGAAGGTTTACCTTGAGCCGCAGATTTTGGTCGATTCGGAAAAAGGCGTAATGCAAAATATTTGTGATTTGAAATTTGAAGTAATTCCTCTCAACACAATCCGTTCTGCTGTCATAGGCGGGGCGCCTCGATACAGTGGTAAACCAACTTCGTCACTGCGTTTGTTCCAGGTTGACGACGAGAACTACCGGCTCGAAGGCGCTGGGGGAAAAGGGTCAAAAGCCCCAGGCTGGGCCCAGATAGACGATGGAAAAGGTACTATAGCTGTTGCCGTGAAGGACTTTTGGCAGCAATGGCCGAAAAGCATAAAGACCGATGCAAGAGGGTTAAGAATAGGACTATTGCCCGAGTTTGAAAAAGGCGCTTTTGAGCACATGAAGCCCTGGTATAAGTATCAATATCTGTTCGAGGGCAATTGCTATCGTTTGAGAACGGGACAGGCGCCTCGCTGGCGGCTCTGGTTGGATTTTTCGGGAGACGGCGCGTCTCTGGCGAAGTCTGCCAACGCTCCGCTGGTCCCGTCCGCTGAGCCGGCTGAGGCAATTGCTGCCGGCGTATGGGGCTACATTGCTGCGGCAGGGAGCCCGGGCATGAAAGAATATGACGATTGGGCGGAAAACCTTTTCGATAATGGATATGTCCACGCAATTAAAGCTCAGCGCGACTATGGACAGATGAATTGGGGTGACTGGTTCGGTGAACGTCAATGCAATTGGGGTAATCATGAATATGATACTCCAAAACACGTTTTTAAGCAGTTTGCACGCACAGGAGACCCGAAATATTTTTATTTGGCAAATGATGCTGCTCGTCATACCAGTGAAGTTGATGTTATCCAGTTTATTAATGATGACCTTAAAAAACATTTTGAGGATTTTTCAGGATTAAGAAAAGAGTATCCGATCCGTCCCGGAATGGTTCATGAGCATTGTGTTGGGCATGTAAGCGGTTTTTACAGCGTAGAAAAAATTCGTGAACTCTATGTTTCGTTTGGAACCGGAAGAAGCAAGACACCTTATCTCTGTCTGGATCCTTATAATTTAGGACATATTTTTACTCAGGGTATGGCTTACAATTATTTCCTTACCGGCGATCCATGGATGAAAGAGACGGTAGAAAAAATTGGAAAGAATCTTGCACAATTAGTTGAAGAGCGCGAATATAACTTCAAGGTCGGCAGTCACGTTGGGCGGAGGAACGGTTGGACAATGCTTGCCATAGCCGGAGCCTATGAGCTTGACTTTGACCAGCGCTACCTTAATGCTATGAAATTGCTTGCCGATGATGCCATTTCGGCTCAGGACCCGCACTGCGGCGGCTGGCTTTGGAAGCTCCCCTGGGGACATTGCTACTGCGAAACCAAGCATGTAGGTGAAGCCGGGTTCATAGGTTCAGTCAGGATGAACGGATTGAGCCGATATTATGAGCTCTCAGAGGACCAGCGCATTTCCGAAGTTATAAAAAGGGGTGTTACACACCTTAATAATGATACCTGGATAGAACAACTTGGCGATTGGCGCTACACATCCTGTCCGGCCTCAAGACCAATCGGCCAAACTGGCGTTACGATTACTGCGCTGGTCAATAGTGTGAGACTGAACGCCGAACCTGAACATCTGAGAATCCTGCAAAAAGCATGGGATGCGAAATTTCAGCGCCTCCTGATCGCGCCCACTGCCAGACCGGGACTTGGTAAGACTTACTCGACCATCATGTATGGAAGTCCGGAGGCAATGAATCTTTTCGTCAATGGTTTAGGACAATAAAATATACAAGTTCGCCGTTTCAGCCGATAGTCAGGCGGTTTTGTGAAGTGTCCAGGAAAGGCCTGTCATCAAGTGATAAGTAACTTACTGTGAGTGAACTGAGACTACAGAAGGTTTTGGCTGCAGCCGGTGTCGATTCGCGCAGAAAATGCGAAGAGTTGATACTCGATGGAGCTGTACGTGTCAATCGCAAAGTCGTCGATAAGCTGCCGGCCTTTGTTGACCCCGAGAAAGACCTCATAACCGTAAATGGCAGAAAAATTCACGCTGCACAAAAAGTATATTTTCTTTTGAATAAGCCCAGGGGCGTGATTTGCACTAATCGCGACCCTCACGGCAGAAAAAAGGCGATAGACCTCGTTTCTGCCCGCGAACGTATCTTTTGTGTCGGCAGACTCGATGCCGATACCACGGGAATAATTATCCTGACCAACGACAGCGAATTGGCGAACAGATTAACACATCCAAGATACGGATTGGCCAAAACCTATGTTGTCAGGGTCAAAGGCGAAATTGCCGGCGAGCGCTTAGAAAAGTTGAAAAGAGGAATTTGGTTGGCTGAAGGCAAAACCGGCAGGGCATCGGTAAAAATATTAAAACGCGGACATAAGGAATCATTGATTGAAGTTACCATTCGCCAGGGGCTTAACCGCCAGGTTCGCAGAATGCTGGCGAAAATTGGGCTGCCCGTAAGAACGCTGACCAGAACACGAATTGGCAAACTCAGCTCACGAGGCCTGGGTGTCGGCAAATTCAGAGCGCTAACCAAAGCTGAAGTCGCATATTTGAAAAAAGCAACCGGTATATAGAATCACGCCAATACTCACCGGTACTTAGTCGGCGGTTTTACCGCCGGTTCTACGTCAGTATGCATTTGTTCCTGCCTCATTCTTTTTCAACAACGCCGTTGCCGCTGTAACCTCCTTGGAAAACAACATCGCCGCGGACTACACGAATGACCCCGTTGTTGGTGGTATGGCCAATAATGAGCGTGTTGCCATCGCTTATTTCAAGCGTGCCATTCTCACTGATTTCCACATCGCCGATGATATTCGTTGGACCAGTAAGCTTGATTATGCCATTGGAGACAATGACAACATCGCCGGTAATTCCGCCGAAGCCTTCAAATGTCGCACCTGCCGATTGTGTAATTGATTGGGCCGCTAAGGTTCCGCCGAGCAGCTTAATTGATGCACCGGGCTCATTAGCCAGATTGCAGTCAAAAGCAACACCACCGCCGGCGTTGACCTCAATTGTGCCGAGATTATTCACATCCACCGCCGGCTTAATATGCAGCGAGGACAGGGGGTAATTGGCCAAAACGCCCGCGTTTAACAGAGGACCTCCGCTGACAACAGCAAGTGAGCCGCCGTAAGCGTAAATTTTACCTTTGTTTTGTAGCTGGTCTGCGAAGACAACTCCGAAGCCTTGGATAACGCCGGTATCGTTATTATCGAGGATGCCGTCAGAAACTACGCAGGCGCCGCCATAAATGTTAATCTGGCCGGTATTGTGTAATGTGCCTCTTACATTCAGTTTACAGACTGGTGTGATTGTTATTGACCCGGCATTTTCCAAATCTCCCTCCACCAAGACTTCGTCGGAAACTTCGAAAACTTCTATCGTTGCTCCTGCCTGGTTATACAAATCTCCTTCAATCTCTGTGTCCTCCAACTCAAGCGTTGCTCCTGCAGTATTTGTTACATTGCCCACAATCACAAACCCTACAGTCACCAGGTAGTCGTGGTTTGTCAGGCCGCTTGGATCTACCAGAGTAAGTTCAACCCAATCACTCGTCCACTTTTGCAACTCAACATTGCCGTAACAGTCCAGTTGGTCTATAGTACGACTCTGCTGCAAACCAACTGTTATCTCATCTATACCAATGCTGTTGCTGTCTATTGTGACGACAAAAGTTCGCCAAGAGCTGTTATCCGGCACGCGCGCGGGGTCCCAGTTGCTCGCTCTTGCCCATTCGTCCCACTCGCTACCGACCCAGGTTGAATGGACGTTGTCAGCTTCAACAGCGCAAGCCGAAAAAACTAATACAATGGCTGTTAAAATTAGTACTTTCTTAAACATAATTCACCTTCCTTTCTTGCTTTTGTAAAATTGGTTTTCAATTAGTACCAGCTTGATGGCCAAATAAATCAGGGTTGGTTGCAATCGCTGAGCCAGTATAGCGTCACTATTGCTAAATCGTTAATATCTACGACCTCGTCTTCGTTAAGATCGCTGTCAAGTTCTATCCCTGTTTTCTGCCAATCATATGCGAGTATAGAAAAATCTATAAAGTTGACGACAGGATTTCGACCATCAAGATTGGGTCACTGTGGTGGCGCAGAGATAGTTGTAAAAATATCAGGCATAGTAAGAGCCTCGCCATTAGCATCTTCAGCACTCACAAGCCAATAATATGATGTTTCCCAACTTAAATATCCACCTGGAATGGTATGGGAAGTGGTGCCATCTGGTAAATCACAATCATAAACTCTGCTGTGGTTCATATCGTCAATTTGAACGGAATACCAGTCGACGGGTATGGAAAGATTAATCCACTCAAACGTTGGCGTAAGAGTATCTACCGTGGCGCCATCAGGCGGTGAAACCAATGTAGCGGTCTCACTGAATACCCCATTAATTGTCGCTTGCTTTATCTCTGTGCTCGAATCAGTAAAATTTATATCGAACGTTATGGTCTCTCCGACTGTCGGAGTAGCATCTATGTTTAGCATCACCTCCCAGTAGCCGTCATTAGCATCACCATCGTAGTGTTGGCCATCATCATACAGCCGGTTTGGGTCATCACCAGGATGGTGAAGGACAGTCGCGGTGTCCAGGTAAGAAGGCCCAGAGATTGTAATGGATTCGACATCACCAGGAACGGCGTCAGCTTCAAGCCCAAGCTGGTAGTTGCCATCTTCCCAGTATTGGGACCAAACATAGACATCTACTCTGGCACCCTTCGTTTCCCATACCTCACCGCCTGTCACCAAATTTTGAGTTCCGACATAGAGGTAATCACCAAGGACAACCAATGGGACAGTTCCTATATTATTAGCATCCCCAAAGCCATCCGCGTTTACCTGTATCCAGGTATTGCCATCTGAGCTTCTCCATACTTCACCGCCCCCTTGCTCATTCACGGTCCCAGCGTATAAGTAGTTATTAAAAGCTGCCCAGGGGAAGCACACAGAATTATTAGGGTCTCCAAAGCCATTGGTATTGACCTGCTGCCAGGTAGTACCATCGGGACTCCTCCAGATTTGCCCACCCGTGGCCTCGTTCGCAACTCCGACATATAAGTAAGTGCCAAAAACTGTCCCTCGCCAAATCTCAGTATTATTAACATCTCCAAAGCCACTCTCATTTACCTGTTCCCAATCCGTAAATGGCGGGCCGCCAAGGCCCTTTGTTCTCCAGATTTCTCCGCCCGTGGAAGCATTGTAAGTTCCGATATAGAGGTAATTACCAAAGACTGACATATAAATAGGCTCTTCCGAATTATTAGCATCTCCGAAGCCATCGGTATTAACCTGTTCCCAGGTAGTACCATCTGGGCTTCTCCATACTTCACAGCCTCCCTCCGTTATTCTCACCTTCGAGGTCCCAGCATAGAGGTAACCGTCGAAAACTACCCATGGTTCAACCCACCCATTGGTGGCATCTCCAAAGCCATTTGTAACTACCTGTTCCCATGAGCCTGGGTCGCCGGTTTGACTTCTCCATATTCCACCACCTTCATCTGTCTCAAAATTATTCTCGGCTCCGACATATAAGTAAGTGCCAAAAACTGTCCCTGGCCAAATCATGCTATTATTAACATTTCCAAAGCCGTCCTCGTTTACCTGTTCCCAATCAGTGTCTTCTGAGACCCTCCACAATTGACCGCCAGTGGAATGACTCTTACCTCCTTCCGTTTCCCAATAACTCTCAGTTCCGACATACACGTAATCACCGAAAACTGCACATGGCCAGGTTCCAATATTGTGAACATCTCCAAAGCCGTCCTCGTTTACCTGTTCCCACATAAGGATTTGCTCGGCTTGCACGTTGCAAGCCCAAAAAGCTAAAATTACTACCGCTCCTAAAATTAATTCTTTTCTAAACATGATTCACCTTCCCTTCTTGGTCTTGTAAAATTGCTTTTCAACGCTATAATTTATCCGACTTCAAAACCTTAAAATAGCCAAAACCTGCGGTAAAACCGCTGGCTAAATACAAGATTGCTTCACGGAGTTTATCCTGAGCAAAGCGAATGACTCGCAATGACAGCGAGATAGATTCGGTGCTTTCATTATTTGCCGTATTTATCGCTCCTCCATTTTTCTACTTGGTAGTATATCAAATCCAGATATAATGTTCAAGAAAATTATGTCTTCAAGGACTTTCTTTGCGATAAAGTATGTTTTCTGTAATAAAACCCAGATTTGGGCTTGCAATTTTGATGCAAAATCAGTATTTAGTGAGCTTTGTGTTATTACTGGAACCGGGTGGCACCCTCAAACTTGTTTGGGGGTGTTCTGAGCCGTGGTGAATCGTGATTCGCGGATCGAACGCGAACGACGAGATATGAACTACGAGAATAGGAGTACATTAGATGTCGAGAGTATGTTTTTTTACCGGTAAGCGAACGGTGGCGGGCAGAAGTATAGCCCGGCGTGGTAATGCCAAGCATCTTGGCGGTGTCGGCAGAAAAGTTACCGGCATTACCAAAAGAAAGTTTAAGCCGAATATACAAAAGGTCAGGGCTGTCGTTGACGGCAAGGTTTGCAGGATTAAGGTTTCGGCCAAGGCTATACGTATGGGACTCGTTCAAAAACCAGTCAAGCGAGATTACAAACCTGCCGAAAAAACGGCTGACTAACGAAGCTGTTTTTGCGTACAAGCTTTTTGCAGCGAGGCGGGTTCTGCCTCGCTTTTTTATTAAGGCAGGAATTTAATATGGCCAAAAAAATTGACCAGACGCAGGTAAGAAAGGTTGCGAAGTTGTCTCGTCTGGAATTGACCGAAGCCGAAGTTGAGGAATTTACGGGCCAGCTAAGCGCAATCCTTGACTACGTGGAGAAAATGAACGAATTGGATACCGCCAATATTGAGCCGCTGGCGCATTGTCTGCCGATTAGCAATGTTTTCCGCCAGGACCGTGTTAAAGAGTCGCTCGGAACCGAGAAGACACTCGGTAATGCGCCGCAGCGAGATGGCGGATTTTTCAAAGTGCCGAAAATACTCGATGACAGCTCCGGTGCGTAAAGGTTTTAAGAACACGTTTTGGTCAGGATTCGGAGGTAATTTAACAGTGAAAGCGAATTGCGTGATGTGTTTTGTATTCATGTCTTTGCTTTTGGCCGGTTGCGAACCGACGGAGAAAATCGAAATGAGACCTGATTCAGTTTTGCCACCGGGGCAGCATCCTCAGGTATTTGAAAAGACAATGACTAAAACTTTGAGCTGTAGGTATTTGCTGTTTCTACCGGAAGGTTACGGCGAAAAACAGCAGCACTGGCCGATGATTCTGTTCCTGCACGGTGCCGGCGAACGCGGCGGTTATTTGAAAAAAGTAAAGATACACGGCCCACCCAAGATAGTCGAAAATCGAAAGGATTTTCCCTTTATCGTTGTCTCTCCACAGTGTCCCAGAGGTGATTGGTGGACGGAGAAGGTTGAGCTCCTGATAAACCTTTTGGATGATATCGTTGCCCGGCATGATGTGGATGCCGAGAGGATTTATTTAACGGGTCTTAGTATGGGCGGGTATGGCACATGGACTTTGGCCTCTGCGTATCCCGGCCGTTTCGCTGCCATCGCACCCATTTGCGGGGGCGGCAAGCGCTTTATGGCTTCTCGACTCAAAGACGTGCCCGTCTGGGCCTTTCACGGGGCAAAAGACATGATTGTTCCGTTGAAGGAATCTGAAGAAATGGTCAACGCCGTCAAGGCACGCGGGGGAGATACGAAATTGACGGTTTATCCCAACACCGGCCATAATTCCTGGACGGTGACGTACGATAATCAGGAGCTTTATGATTGGTTTCTTAAACATCGTAAGAAGAACCAGACGCAATGACGGGTGATTTGTGGCGATGGAAGAGCTAAGTGCGAGACAGTTGCGTGATAAAATTGCAGCCGGCCAGGTAAGCAGTGTTGAGGCAACTAAAGCTGTTTTCGAGCAGATACAGAAGTTCGAGCCGACCATTGACGCTTACATCAGTACTTACCACGACAGGGCGTTGGAAACCGCTGCCGATGTTGACCGGCGGCTAATTGCCGGTGAGCCGGTAGGGCAGTTGGCGGGTGTGCCGGTCGCGGTAAAAGATAATATGTGCACCACTTTCGGAGCTACTACCTGCGCTTCGAAGATATTGGAAAATTTTCACGCCCCTTACAATGCCACCGTGGTGGAAAAACTGCTGGCCGCTGATGCGGTGATCGTGGGCAAAACGAATATGGACGAGTTTGCAATGGGTTCGAGTACGGAGAACTCGGGCCTGAAGCAGACAGTCAATCCATGGGATACGACTCGTGTGCCGGGCGGAAGCAGCGGTGGTTCAGCAGCAGCGGTTGCTGCGCGGTTGTGTTTTGCCGCGCTTGGTTCCGACACGGGCGGCTCAATTCGCCAGCCGGCTGGTTTCTGCGGCGTAGTGGGGCTAAAGCCAACATACGGCAGGGTCTCACGATTTGGACTGGTCGCATACGGTTCGAGCCTGGACCAGATCGGGCCGGTAACCCGCACGGTAGCTGATTCGGCGTTGATGATGAACATTATATCCGGCCACGACCCCGCCGACAGCACCAGCGTTGACGAAGCGGCTGCTCCTGTCTGTGATTATCTTGAAAAACTCGATGAGCCGCTAAAGAAACTCAAGATAGCAATTGTGCCGCAATTCGGCGCCGGCGCCGATGAGCAGGTACAAAAGGCGATGACTGAGGCGATAGACGTATATAAAAAGCTCGGGGCCCAAATCGTGGAGATAGATATGCCTCATCTGGATTATGCGATCGCCGCTTATTACATAATAGCTACCGCTGAGGCATCGAGTAATTTGGCTCGGTACGACGGTGTACATTACGGCCACCGTAGCGAAAGGGCGGCCGATTATGTCGAGGTCTATTCCAAATCCCGTGCTGAGGCATTCGGCAAAGAGGTCAAAAGACGGATAATGCTCGGGACTTATGCCCTGTCGAGCGGCTATTATGACGCCTATTATTTGAAAGCGCTCAAGGTCAGGAATTTGATACGTGGTGATTTCACAAGCGCCTTTGAAAAGTGCGATTGTATTATGATGCCGGTCTCGCCCACGACGGCTTTCAAAATCGGCGAAAAGATCGATGACCCGCTGCAGATGTATCTTTCAGATATTTATACGATAGCCGCTAATTTAGCCGGTGTCCCCGGTATTAGTATCCCTTGCGGCTTCGACCAGAATAATTTGCCGATTGGTCTGCAGATACTTGCGCCGGCCTTTGCGGAAGATAAATTACTGGCAATAGCGAGAATGTTTGAAAAAGAAACCGACTGGCACAAAAAGAAGCCACCAATTGTTTAGCCACGAATTTTCACGAATGAGCACGAATAGCAAAAATATTATTTATAAAGAATTGTCTTACAAAATTGTCGGTTTAGCTATGGAGGTGCACAGTAAACTTGGATTTGGTTTCTTAGAAAAAGTCTATGAAAATGCCCTTATGGTCCTATTTGAGAAGAATGAAATTCCTGCACAACAGCAGGCACCGGTTAGGGTTTATTTTGAGGGAAAGGTCGTAGGAGATTATTACGCCGATATTTTGGTCGATAATAAAATCATTCTTGAACTTAAGGCTGTAGATAACATTGTGGACGCGCATAGGGCGCAGGTGCTTAATTATTTGCGTGCCACAAAATTGAGATTGGCTATAATACTGAATTTTGCAAAGAAGAGCTTCGAATATGAAAGGTTTGTCATATAGCCATTTTGTAATAGGTTTGTCTTAAATTAGTGTTAAATTCGTGCTAATTCGTGGCTATATTTGATCGAATGGGAAAATGGCTGAGTTACAGCACAGGGTGATAGTTGGATTGGAAATTCACGTACAGCTTTGCACTAAGACAAAGATGTTTTGCGGTTGTGCGGTCGAGTTTGGCGCCGAGCCCAACAGCAGGGTCTGCCCGGTGTGTCTTGGTATGCCAGGGGTCCTGCCGGTGATGAATAAGCAGGCGTTTGAATATGCTGTTCTGGTAGGCCTGGCGCTTAATTGCGAGATACCTGCGTTCACAAAGTGGGACAGAAAGGGCTATTACTATCCTGATTTGCCGAAGAATTATCAGATAAGCCAGTATGATTTGCCCCTCAGCACCAATGGCTATATTGAAATACCGCTTGAGTCCGGCCGGACTAAGAAGATTAGGATAATCAGGGCGCATCTGGAAGAGGATGCCGGTAAAAATCTGCACACAGCGGGAGATTTTTCGCAGGTGGATTTGAACAGAACGGGCACGCCATTGTTGGAGATTGTTACTGAGCCGGATATGGACAGCGGCGCAGAAGTGCGGGCGCTGGCGGCCGAATTGCAGCGAATGGTCAGGTTCCTGGGCGTCTCTGAAGCCGACATGCAAAAAGGCCACATGCGTTTCGAGCCGAACATCAATTTGGTTATCACTAAAGACGGACGCCAATACAAAACGCCGATAGCCGAAATCAAAAACCTCAACAGCTTCCGGGCCCTGGAAAGAAGTGTTGACTACGAAGAGCAAAGACAGCTCGACGAATTCCTTGAAACCGGCGAAGTGATGGAAATGGGCAATAAAACCACGCGCGGATGGGATGATGAAAGAGAGGTAACCGTCCTGCAGAGAGAAAAGGAAGAAGCGCACGATTACCGGTATTTTCCCGAGCCTGACCTTGTGCCCGTGGAATTAACGGAACAATGGCTGGAAGAGATTCGGGGACGTCTGTGTGAATTGCCGATTAAAAGACAAGTCCGTTTTGTTGAGCAATACAAGTTAAGCGATTATGACGCCGGGGTTTTAACGGCTGACCGCTCGACGGCTGAGTTTTTTGATGAAGTGGTCAAAGCTGGTGGGGAACCGAAGCGGGTTTGTAACCTACTAACGCAGACCGGCTTGAAAATAGCAAACGAAAAGGGATGTAGTGTGACGGAATTGGGTGTACCAGCAGAGGAGGTAGCGAAATTAGCACAAGACATTGATACAGGAAAGATCAACGCCTCTTCAGCAAAAACAGTATTTGAGGAGATGATAAAAAGAATTGGAGTTCAAGTATCCGAAGGTATATCTGTTAGAGATGCCGTGACAGTGGAAATTATAGAAAAAGAGCTCAACCTGATTCAGAAAAGCGATGCGGACGAATTGGAGGCGATAGTTGACCAGGTAATTGCGGCCAATTCCAACGCGGTTGAGGATGTAACCAGCGGCGGCAAAAAAAGTAAGAAAGCTCGCGGATTTTTGTTGGGTCAGGTTATGCAGAAAACCAAGGGGCAGGCAAATCCGAAAGTGGTCTCGGAGATTCTTGATAAGAAACTTGGCTGAGGCCTTGTGATAGTTAGAAGGGATAAGGGATGAAGATAGAAAAAAGTGCCAATATCAGCAAATCTTCAGTAGAGGT
>Ga0114923_10002154_pt1 | contig 13423 bp, 11 predicted proteins | sample SumtaG_FD_89578 | JGI IMG/M metagenome (GOLD analysis project Ga0114923, IMG submission 89578) | Deep subsurface microbial communities from Indian Ocean to uncover new lineages of life (NeLLi) - Sumatra_00157 metaG | ecosystem: Environmental > Aquatic > Marine > Oceanic > Sediment | place: near... | reverse complement strand
CGGGAGGAGAGACATTAATCGTTCATTCTTAGTTCGGGCCCCGTTACCCCAGGTTAATCTAATCTTAGTTCGGGCCCAGGTCCAGGAACAATGGATGATGAAGGGATAATCCCTGATCCGGCACATCCCGGGTTAGGAACAGGTAAAAGAAAATGTTCCTTGGTTCCCAGGTTCATCTAATATAAAAATGTTCATTGTGCCTTGGTCCCGGTTACCCCGGTTCAGGGAACAAGCCGCACAGTTCATTAGTTCAGGGATAAAGGAAGGTATGAAAAACTTGAGTGGTTTAGACCTGGTGGCTCTCTTGTCGGATGAACTATGGGGAACGCCCGGACGAAAAAACTTGACAGGTTTTTGATGGCACCGGGCTCTTGGGACGCACTAATATTATTTAATTATTAATATAAAAATAAATATATAAAAATATTAATATATAATTATTAATATATTAATACCAATATAAAAATATTAATATATAAATAAAAAAATATAAATAATTAATTATCCTATAATATCCTATAATATCCTATTCCTACAATATAGGATAATATCTTACAAAATCAAAATTAATTTCAGATCTGAAATTATTTTTATTCTGATTTCACATAAAATTATATAAGCCTATTTATAGACATTAAAAAGATTTTATATACTAATACCTATATGAAAAGTTTTGCTTGTGAATAGCTTTAAAAGTGCATAGAAAAGGATTTAAGAGTTAGGCTATTAAGTGAAAAAAAAATAATAATTAATGATCGGTAACATAAAATTTAACGATCAAGCATAAAAATTCAAAAAAAAAAAATATTGGAATTAAAAATAATCCCAATAATTTTCACTTAAAGATTCTATCTGAATATAGATTTTTTCAATTTTCTCAAGTAGTTTTTGTTGTTTATCATTAAGTGTATCATCGTTGAATACTTCAGAAATATCTTCTATCTTATCATGCAATATGCCTAACTGATATTTGATTAATAATAGGTCATTATAATGACCATATACTTTAGTACTGTTCACTATTTCGAATATCATATTATTTATTTCATTTTTTAATTTTTCATTCATTTTTTATCACTCCATTATTATATATTTTTATGCATAAAAGTAATTTAATAATCTTAATGAATAAGGGTATTAAGATTAAATCCTAATACCCTTAAATCAATGTCGTGCTTATGAGTATAAGCACTATCTATTTTTTTAATACTAATACACCTATGATTATTTGTTTGCCTTACTCAATGCTTTTTGAGTAGTGTATAAGTATTTTGGTGTCCGTTCTGCATTATAGTCTTGAAGGATAGTTTTTGCTTTTACCAGCCGATCACAATATTGTTTGACTTCTTGGACGCTTGGCATATTAAGCGCCTCAAGAATTTCAGACCTTGACATTGCATATCCTTTTGTATCAAGTAGTGCTGGGATTTTTTTACCCCAGTTTTTAGATAGATTGGTTGGTTTCGTATTCTCTCCGATGGTGAAATTTTTCAAGTCAAATGGTGTCATATTTGGTTTACCTCCATTAATACTTTCAGTCATAACTTCGACTTTATCCTTAAATTTATTAACAGTGATATATTTATCTGAATAATAATAATCTAAATTATTATCATCTAATTTGGATATGTCAACATTAGATTTATCACTCATAACTATAATTCTATTACGATAATTATCCTTACATTTTTTATTACAGAAATTACTTTTTGATGTTGGGGTAATTGGTTCATTACAATTAATACAAAAATAGTTTAATCCTATTCTGTATTTTGTACCTAATGTTGACATATCTAAAACTCCATTTTTATGCATAAAACTTTCAATCTAAAAAAGGATTAGATTTATGTTTCTTTAAGCTATTTTCATATTGTATTTTAGCCTTATAGATTTCTTGTTGAAACATTAAAACATTATTTAATCCGTCACTTACTTTATCCATCGCTTTATCTGTTAGTATTATCTTCTTATCATTATCCATGTTATCACACCTATACATACATACATACAACATTCTATTTTTTAATTCTTTAATAATAGAAAAGACTTATACCTATATAGTTACTACATACAGAGAACATAGTACATTCATAAACATAATAATATGTAATGCTTGGGAAAAATGTTATATTGTTTTTAGATATGGTGTGATAAAAACTTTTATGCATAAAATTGTAGTAAAAGATGTTGAAAAATGTAAAGATATACATAGGCAAAAAAATAACGCAACATATCTACATAATATCATCGATTTTGTGCATGGATGGCGGGTCACTCCACTCCCCAACTACCTAAGTCTTAGTCTCATTGCCCATTACCCTATTCATAGTCTCCCTGACCATTGCTTATCACTCATTACGCTTTGCTTAAATCATACCGCTAGTCCCGTGGTAACTGACCTCCCAACCTCCCACCAACCATTCCATTGACCATCCTATTAACCATCCCTACTTTCTCTTTGACTTAGAATACGGCCTTCCAGCATGCTGACCATATAACATAAAATTACTTCATGGGAGGTACCCGCCAAAAATATAGGTAATCCGGTCACAACAGTCACCAACATTTATATATGAATTATGCTATAATATGTATGTATGAAGAATAAGGTTGAGGAGACAAAGGTAAAGACTGTTGACTATTGTGTTATTTGTAACCATGAGTTAAGGAGACAAATTGAACAGGATATAGCCGGTGGTGTATATACCAAGGGAACAATAGCGACGGAGTTAGATATTCCCATTGAGATGGTTTGGCAACATATGAATGAACATTTTGGGGAAGGTAAGGTTAATGCCATTTATAAAGATCATAGTAGTATGGATGAAACCATACTTGACAACTTATATGGGAAGAAGAAGGTCTTACAGGACTTGATGATGGATGCCGCCGACAGGATGAATGCTTTGAAAGAGATGGATAAGATGACGCCTGTGGATACGAACAATATAATTAAGACTGCGGGGATGTTGATCAAGGCAGTTGAGCTATTGGCGCGGCTGGAAGGGGAGTTGAACGAGGAACAGCGGGTCACTATTCAGATGTATATGACTATGAAGTCTGTGGTTATTGAGGCGGTGACTGATTGTCCACATTGTAAGGCGATGATTGTTGAGAATCTTGCGGCTATTGAGAAGAAGGTGAAGAAGGTAATCGATGTTAAGGCCACGGAAATAAAACAAGTGGAAGGGATGGCTAGTGGATAAGATTCTAGTTAAAAAGAAAAAAATTACATGGTCTACGAAGACTATGCAAAAGCAACACCCGGAGCCGTCCCGGATACCGAAGACTGATCGTGAGAAGTGGGCAATCAGAACCCCTACTTGTTGGTTGATGGGGGTCAAATATAGCTACACAGATTATGAGGGCAAAAAGAAGATTGACTCTATGCTCATCGATGCTCCATTAGGTCTGAAAGAATCCGAACTTGAAGCCTTTGTCGATGAAAATATGAAGTCCCTGGAGATCACGAACCAACATAAACAGGTCGAGAAAATAGTTAAAGATATGATCGAGATTCCAGATGAATACGAGGAGGAAACATGACTGATTGGAATAAATCAACCAGTTTTTTATTTTCAGATATGGATGGCCTTGGAACTCCCTATGAAGATGATGATACCTTGATTGTCTCCAGCGGTGGCGATGGTGTCTGTGATGCCCTATGGCCAGGTGCAGACGGTAGTAGAGAAACTGCTAATATAACAATTAATGATGGTGCTAAATGGCAGATGGAAAATACAGTAAAATTATATTGTAAAGCTAATATGATATTCAGACAGTGGGGAGGTAATGTGAAGTTGAAAGGTCAACCTGGTGGAGGCACAGAGTTTGGTGAGGACAATGCAGCAAAACAAAACTATTCGGTTATGTGCTATGAAAATGCAATTTATTCAGCGAGTTATGTTAACTTCGGAAGGGTAAATGAATATATATTAGCCAGGCAGGGGGGTCATGTAAACTTAGACCATTGTAATATTAAATACCATACCAACTGTTATCGTGGTTTATTGATATACGATGGCGGTGCGATAGAATGTAATGATTGTACATTTACAACACCGAAGGTTGGAACCAATTACGGTTGTTATATGTACGATGGAGGTACAGTAATATTAAGAAACTGTGTGTTTGACAACACATGGGATTATTTAGCTCATTGTAATTTACATGCCTGTAGTGTGAAAATGTTGGGCAGCATATCATTTGCAGGTGCAACCGATCCCATTGCAGCATGGTTCAGTTATACTTTGAGTAAAAAAATATATTGGCAATACTATCCAAAGCTAACTGTAAATGAAACAAACAATGTACAAGATGCTTCATTAAGTATAGACCACCCATCAACAAATACAGAAGGTTTCCTAAGATGGGAGCACAACGATTTCTTTCAGAACTTACCACCTGTATATGGTGAGAACTTACAGACCGATGCATCTGGAAATAGCTTTGTATATGCCTTAATGAAATCCGGTGTAACTATACACGATGGTACGATGGTTATTAAATACTGGTCAGATTCTGGGGAGGCTGAAACAGGTGATAATCAAAAGTATACTGTGGGCTTGGGTAAGGAAGGTTACCACTTTGCAACGAAGACTGTATGGGGAGATGCAGGTACCGTTAGTTTCACACTTAAGACTGAGATGACTGAGTCATTGGCAGGAACTTTGGTTGATAAAGATACGATTACAGGTGTTATAAATGACTGATAAGGAAGTTTTCCAAGGTGATGATAAGACATACGAGTTGACTGTTGTTGATGATGCAGATCCTCCTGTTGCTGTTGCTATAACTGGTTTCACTATTAAATTTACAGTTAAGGAGTTTAAGACTGATACCACTAATAAGATACAGAAGACAACGGCAGATGCAGCTGAAATCTTAATTACGGATGGTCCCAATGGTTTAGCGGAGATATATTTAGTTCCTGCAGATACGGCGGTTTTGTCAGGGGAATTCTTCTATGACATTGAGGTGACGAATTTATCAAGTAAGATTTACACTATTGCTACTGGGAGATTTACAATCAAGTTGGATATAACATGACACATATGAATTTAGCTACCGATTTAAAATCAGATTTACAGGCACATGGTGACGTGGAGGTATTTATAAGAGACAAACTCAAAATTGATTGGCTATGGCCCATGCAGAAGGAAGTAATAACTGAGTATTACGATCCTGAGAAGACTTATCAAGATATGGTCCTGGTCTGTGGGATGAGGTGTCTATGTGGAGGAACCCTTGTTTTAACCAAAAATGGTACTTATAAGATGGTCAAACAACTGAAAGATGGTGATGAAATATATGGTTTAAAGGAAGGTAAAGTTGTTTGTGCGTCATGTACAGTGAAAAGGAATAAAGGCAATAAGAAATGTGTACAGATTAAAACTTGGACTGAACGTGAAATTATTGTTACAACGGATCATAAAATTTACACACAAAGAGGATTGAAGGAGGCTAAAGATTTAACTTTAAATGATTATATATATGTTCAGAGGAAATTTGATATTGGTAATATACATGATCCTGATGGGGCAGCTGTTTTAGGATATTTAATATCTGATGGAGGTTTAACTCAGAATAATGTTAAGTTTTCAAATTACAGGGATAGTATTGTTAAGGATTTTACAGAAAGAGTTTTGAGAAGGTTTGGGGGTGAAGTCAAACATATAGATCGGGGTGATTATAGAATTAATGGAATTAAAATTAGAAATTGGCTTAGTGTTATGGGTTTACGCGGATGTAATGCTCATAATAAATTTATACCTGATGAGGTTTTTCGTTATGATAAGGAATCATTAAGTTTGTTTATTTATTCATTATTTTCAGGTGATGGTTGCGTTGAAGATAGAGGTTCACATACAAAAATAACTTATTCAACTGTTTCATTTGAAATTGCTGATGGTGTTCAGAAGGTATTATCAAAACTTAGAATAAGGTCTTATATAAGAACTGAACAGCATAAACACGGGATTATAGTTCATGTTGTCGATAATGATAATTTTAAGGAAGTAGTTGGTGATTTTAGAGAACGTAAAATAAAAACAAAGAAAAATTACTCTTCACCAATTGATAGGATTCCTTTCACGATTGAAGATATTGGTGTTAAGGTTTACCAAGCAAGGAAGAAAGGGATTTCAGTTAATACCCAGAACAATTTATCATTGTTAAATTTGAAGAAAGTTAATGAAAACTTCAGTTTAAGGGAAGATTTACAGGCAATTGCAAATGATGAAGTTTTTCTTGATAAAGTGATATCTGTTTGTGATTCAGATGAAACAGATACATATGATATTTGTGTTGATGGTGTTGGAAATTTCTTTGCTGAAGATATACTTATTAAGAATAGTGGAAAAACAACAATTGCGTCCATTTGTGCTTGTTATGAGGCATTCAAACTGGTCTCTATTGGGTATCCGTGTAAAAGGTATGGGCTTCCCCCAGGATCGAAGATATATATCACAAATGTCGCGACCTCGGCACCCCAAGCAAAGGACACGGTTTTCGCTGCAATAAAGGCAAGGATAGACAATTCGCCCTGGTTTCAACAGCAAAAGTATACGGAACATTGGAATGAATTCATTTTTCCCGTGTTTGATGGGGAAATAATAATAAGAAGTGATCATAGTAATAGTGCGTCGTTGGTTGGTCGTACACAAATTTGTGTGACATTCGATGAGTTGGCGAGGTTCAAAGATACTAAAGGCAATAGTTCTGGTGAAATGGTTTATGATGCATTAAGCAGAAGTGTCAAGACCTTTAAGAAGGCGGGGCGAAGGATCGCGATAAGTTCACCAATGCTCAATACTGACTTCCATATGCAGTTGTATAGGGCTGGAAAGTTGAATCCAAAGAAGGTTTATACTAGGTTAATGCCTACGTGGGACATGAATCCGAATATTACCTATGCAAGTTTAGCCGATGAGTTTGCAAGAAACCCTGAAACCGCAATGAGAGATTATGGGGCTGTACCGTCGGCGGCAATCGAATCATACTTTAAGGAACCCCAGAAGATCGATATGTGTGAAGATGTGGCAATGATTAACGCTTTTAAGTGGGATGAGTCCTTATTCAGTTTAGAATTGAATCCGGAATGGTCACCACTGGACGGCGTCAGATATGTCTTAGCTGGGGATCCTTCATTTAAGAATGATTCCTTTGGTATGTGTTTAGAACATATGCAAAGGGGTAAATATGTGATTGATGGGTTAGGCCGATTCTTACCTAACACTGTGGATTTACAGCATGAGATTGATACTGAAGCTGTTTCAAAGTTAGTTATGGGTGTAAGAGAAGATATGTGGTTATCAGACTTCGTTACAGATACATGGATGTTCCCTGAAACGCAGCAGCGGATTAGGAAGAAGGGCGTCAACACGGTTAATAATGTGGTGAAGAAGGAACATTATGACTTTCTTAAGGAAAAGGTTTACACTCATATAATTGATTGGCCGGAAAGTGAGATAATGATGACTGAGTTGAAGGGTTTGGAATTATTAAGAGGACAGAAGGTTGATCATCCCAAGAAAGGGAGTAAGGATGTTTCAGATGCAGCTGCAAATGCAACTTGGATACTTGGTTTAGATGCCGGACATGAAGAACAATTAGTAGTGGTGGTATAGATGAGTTATTTCAAGAATATGTTTCTTGGTTTATTTGGTAAAACGGAGACAGTGATTCCTCCAGATGCAGTAGTTAAGGTAGTTCCGAAGGAGTTACAATTGACAGGAGATTTCAATTGGGACTATAGTGCGATTACCCTGGGTACGTGGGGTGATACTTTAAGAATAAATAGTTATCTGCAGGCTTATCAACAGGTCGCTGAGATACAACAATGTATTAATGGGTTATCACATTTTGCGACGAGGAAGGGGTTTAAGACTGATGTCGAGAAACTGAAGGGTAATGGTAATAATAGTACTGAGACTGAGATTAAGGAGAGGATTGATGAGGCCAATATGAAGGTTAACATGGACCAAATAATCTTCTTAAGTATTATTAAGAGGGAGATTTGGGGACGCTGTGGTTGGGAGATAGTTAATGATACGAGAGGAGATTTCTATGGGCTTAAGCCTCTGAGTTCTATTTATTTGAAGCCGATAATGGATCTTAACACGTTGGAGATTAAGAGCTTTCGTTACGATAGACCTGGGATTTCAGGACAACATATACTTCCTGTTGAGGATGTTTTATATTTCGTGAGAAATCCCATTGATGAGAAATTTATGCTTGGACTCAGTGCCATTCAGGCCATAATTGAGGCGACCAAGTTGAAGGTTAATCTGAGGAGAGACTTATTAGAATCAAGCAAGAGGTTATGGGCACCTCTCTTGGTTTACTTTGTTGATACATCATCAGAACCTACAGTGGAATTGAAGACTCGAAAAATGGATAACTTTGCAAAGAGATTGAAGCCGGGACAAGCGATAATACATAATACCAAGGACGTTACGCCTGAAGTGATTAATTTACAGCCTAATTTGCAGGGATTAATAAGGGCCCTTGAACATGCTGATATGGAGATATTTGGAAATTGGCAGATGCCGAAATCGTTGTTCAGCAGAGAGAAGTGCAGCGTCGGAAGTACCCAAATAACAGATGCTACTACTGGAAAGATAATTACCTTAGATGAATGGTATAACGGTTGTAAGCCTCATAGTTTATTTACGTTAGACGATAATTTAAAGATAACGAAGACATCAGACATTTCAGTTACACCTGCTGGTGAAAAGGAATGTATGGAAATTACCACACGTTCAGGTAGGAAAGTTGAAGTTTCACACGATCATCCCTTTTTGACTGTTAGGGGTTGGAAGAATGCGGATAAACTTAAGATGACAGATAGGATAGCGATTCCTAGGCGTATAATTTATGAAACAGAAAAAGAGATACCTGGTTGTGATATAACTTTAATGGCTGCCATGGTTAGTGAAGGTTATAACAGGTTGAAATGGCATGAGTCAATTGCTGCCGCTGAACCTAAGTTTCGAAGTTTCATTATAAAAGCAATAGAAGAAAGAGATCCTGAGGTTAAAATCAGGCTTGATAATAGAGAGGTGTGTATTCATGTCAATCCTTCATCATTTTGGCGAAAGTTATTTAAACAATATGATTTGAAAATAGGCTTATCAGATGTGAAGGAAATTCCCGATGTTATCTTTGGTTTAAGTAAAAAACAACGTGGAGAGTTTCTTTCTATATTATATGAAGGGGATGGAAGTTTATATGAATATAAAGGGGTATGGAGGATGGATTATAGTTCCATTTCAACAGTTTTAGTTAATCAGGTACAACATTTGTTGTTGACGTTAGGTATACAAAGTTTCTTAGTTAAGCAGAAAACTAAGTATAATGGAAAAGAATGTTCACCTTGTTGGCATGTAATTATAAATAGGCCTGTTGAAATGTTAAGATTCTTTAATATAATTAAAGTAATGAAGTGGAAGAAGAACATTCCGAAAGCTATTGAGGAAGTTGATAGTCGTAACAGAAGCAATGATAAATCACCTGCTGCAATGGCACCTAAGGAAATTTGGGATATTTTAGAGGAAGAAAAGGATAGTTGGAAATATGGTGGAAATAATTATTTTAATTGGTGTAACCTTGGTGCCACTTATAAAGAGAATAGAGCAACAACATTAATTAGGATTGAAAAATTTAATGAGAAGCTTAAGTCAGATAGAATAAAGAATATTATCGAGGCAGATATTTACTTTGATGAGATTAAAAGGATAGAAAGAACTGGTGTACAAAAAGTATATGATGTTTCAGCACCACCATTTAAGAATTGGTTAGGGAATGACATCGTTGTTAAAAATTCCTTGTCAAAAGCAACCTTGGAATATAGCCTTAAAGCATTGTATTCTGGTCCTATTGAAAGTGTACAGAGGTACTTTAAAAGAGAGTTAGAGGCACAATTTTATAGTAAGTTGTTATTAAAGTGGAAGTATAACACTGAGAAAGAGAAGAAATTCCGAGTTAAGCATAACTGGATACCTGCGGCTATTTATGATCCAGAGTTAATTAATGCGTTGTCAGGTGCTTACGATCGAGGGGTTATCTCTCGGGAAGATTTCTTCGGCTTACTAGGATGGGAGCCTGAACCCAATGGACATTACAAAGAAGAGAAGCCAATTCCTGCTGTTGACCCTGGGAAAACGGACGATCCAGCAGAAGATGCAAGAGAAGATATGGATAATGAAGTAAAGTTGATTAAGAGTAGTGCTGAAAGGATAGCGATACAAAGCAGATCAAGTTGAAGAGGGTAGTTTTAACCTCCTCTATCCTCTTTAACCATATAAGGTGATAATATGAATATTGGTGAACCGTTTGAATTGATGAAACCTAATAAGGATTTCAAGACTGGAATAATATATAATGTTGAAAGTTTATCTATTGATGAATTTCCTGTTTATGTTGAGAAGCATTTTGCAGGGGTAAGAGTATCAATCCATAAGGATGAGGATGATATTAAGATGTTTTGGGGAGAAGAAGATGTTTCACAGAGACTACCTTCATTTGTCGCAAATTTGAAAGATAGTAAGTGGCCTCAACAGATGGTATTAGATGCTATTATAGAGATGTGGTTAGGGAAGAAACTACAACCTATACCGATAGTTGAGGGGTTTCTCTCACAGGGAGGCGCATTGTTTGAAGGAGAAGATAAGAACATAGTCATTAATGTTGTGGATGTGATGTATTTACATAATGATATTAGTGATACTGACTATGAGTATAGGAGAGATAAGTTAAATTCGTTGCCTATTGGACAGAGTACTGAGAAGGTGCCTAGGACGGGGGTTTTCAACAGAGGACCTTATCATGTTTGCAACAGTATTGAAGCGGTCGTTAATGCTATGAAGTTGGTTTCTAAGGCCCCTGAATCTAAGGGAGCGATGATAAAGAGCGGTAGATATGAGGAAGTCAGTGAAAATTGGGTTGTATATAGGAACATTGAGAGTTATATTGTTGTAACGTTGAATAAGAAGGAGGCGAGGGATTCTGGTTACTTTAACTATTGCCTAGGGGTCAAGCCCAAAGAAGGCGGGAAGTTTGAGATGCTCAACGAACATGTTTTCATGGGCAAAGTTAAAACCCCTCTTGATGTGGAAGTTGGATCTATTTTTGAGGTAAAGGCGGAAAGTATCAAAGTTTATAGTAATAGAGTGAGATTTATTATGCCTGAAGTCCTTAAAGTTAGTGGGAATAAGGTCATGGAGATTGATACCGTTGTCGAAATTGCAAAGGATTCTGGGGTTCTCTTTGACGAAGCACCTTCCCTATTACCTGAGGAAAAGCCCGTAGAGGCAATGTTAGTAGTAAGTAGAGATTCTTATGAATTTAAGATACCTTTAGGAGAGGCAACAGAATGTTGGAATGTTAGAAAAATGTTTTCTAAGACGGCTATATTGAGTGATGGTAAAAGGACAATTATAGATGAGAATGTGTCTGCTGTTCCTGTCGATAAGGTTAAATTGGAATTTGGAACAAGGAAAGAAGACCTTTATGAATATTTCTGTGAAGGGGCGAGGGTCAATGGTAGGCTTCTCTTTAGAAAGGTGGATGACGAATGGAAGGTTTGGTTAGCAAGTACAACTACACCTTATGTTTTGAGTTTAGATGCACATGATTGGGTCCCACAGTATGGTGTAAGTGCATTACCTCAGGAAAAGCGGGAAAACATTTCAAAACGGTTTAAGTATTGGAATGAAAAGGATGAGGAACAGAGAATCAAGGTCAGAAATACATTAGTTAAGGCCCAGAAGATTCGGTTCGATGTAGAGCGGGAGTTAGCCGATGGAATTTACCTACTGAAAAGGAATGGGAAGTATTTCACCGGGAGGAGTGGTAATAAGCTAACGACAACTGTGACTATGGCTGAAGTGGATGAAATAATCTATAGTGATTTGAATAAAGGAAAATTTACCTTACAGAAACATTGGTGGAAAGGTTTGGGACTTGATGGAATAGGTCATCATGATTTATTTGTTGGAGGTAAGCAGGTGGTATTGGATGATGATCCCACTGTTAAGGGTTTACCTTTTACTAATGAACATAGTTGTCGGTTGGAATCACCAGATAAATATGAGAGTTGGGGAAGGAAGAATTGTGAACAGGAACATGATGGTAAGTGCATTGATGTTGTATATGGGACTACGTCTGCTGGTAAAACTGAAATTCAGTCGTTGCGATATAAGAAAAGTGTTTGGGATGAAGGAGCGGCAAGATCCCATTGTAATAGTAGAGGAGGTTCATTTGAACCGGCGAAGGCAAATGCCCAAATTCGAAAGCCCTATTCGAAGGGTTTTCATGAGAAGGGATTAAAACATGTCGAAATGGTCAAAGCTCATTCCCCAGGTAATCCGAGTAACCATCCTAGTTATGTTGATGTGGTTGATAGTGGTGATGTGATCACTGTTGTTGATGAGGAGAATTTCAAGAGGTATAACTTTTATGGGGAGAAGTTAAGAGGCACGTATGTACTTGAGAAGAAGAATGATAAATGGAACTTCTACAAAGAAGAATTGGGTGGAACTAAAAAACTTGAGGCGGGAGAAATCCTGGTTAAGCATACAATTAACCTATCGATTGACAATGTAGAATTAGAATCGGATAATGTTGCGATTGTAACGGGAACGGCATTTTCGTATGGGGTTTGGAATGGGGATTACTACTCTCCTGAAGTGGTTAGTGATAGGCCTGAGAGGATATTGGGAGTTCCTTATACTGTTGGACCTCATGAAGTTGTGGAAAATCATGGTAAAGTTATTGACTTTCAATATGATGATAAGGAGAGTTTAATTAGGTCAAAGGCCCGAGTCGAAGGGAAGGAACCGGTAAAGAAGTTAAAGTCGGGTGATTACCCTGGTCAATCTGTAGAGATAACGGTTTTAGAAGATTCAGTTAGACATGTTGTAAGGAAAATTGTCAGTTATAATAGATTAAATGCCGTTGGGCAGCCTGCGTGTGTGATTTGTAATGTCGATAATATCGAGTCATAAACTCCTGGAAAAAGCGTACTGCGGATTAAATGCTCAACATCGTCGGAAGTCTAAACTTAAGATAAGGATAGTGCTTTACGTTGAGATAAAACATAAAGTAGCAGATGAACTGTATACCTTACAGAATGAGTTGTTAAAGTTAAGTATTGGGGCAACGGTCAGGATAAAATCCGAGAAGCAGAGATACTCTTTCATAAGGATACACGGTATACAGAATTGTAAGTTGATTTCACCTTACATTAAGGCACCTGAATGGTGGAAGAAAGCATTACAGTTGTTCTTGGAAGGTGAACATTGTCAGCGGTCTGGTATTCAAAGGATAATTATGTTGAGGCCCAATACTAACACCCAACGAATTTCTAATCAGGAATTAGTGAACGTACTAATGGACCTAGATTAGTCTTTGCCAGGGTTAT
>Ga0114923_10002152_pt1 | contig 13437 bp, 9 predicted proteins | sample SumtaG_FD_89578 | JGI IMG/M metagenome (GOLD analysis project Ga0114923, IMG submission 89578) | Deep subsurface microbial communities from Indian Ocean to uncover new lineages of life (NeLLi) - Sumatra_00157 metaG | ecosystem: Environmental > Aquatic > Marine > Oceanic > Sediment | place: near... | reverse complement strand
GTCATTGAATCAAGTAACATGTTCACTGGTGGTAGCACACGCGAAATCGGAGGTGTGTCAATGGGTGATTCAGGAATCATCTTCGTCTATGACGGCAGTCCCGGTGGTAATGGAGCATCAAAGCTCTTGTTCTCTAGATTTGAGGATGCACTAAAACGAACCGAAACTATCCTTGCAAAGTGTGATTGTAAAACAATTGATGGATGTCCTCTTTGTACATATTCATATCAGTGTGGTAATAACAATCGCCCACTGTTTAAGATGGGTGCACTGGACAGTATCCGAAAAATCCTCGCAAGTGCAGAAACAACTGTCGATACGAAAGGATATCTTGGGTACCAGCCTGTTGTATGATTCAAGGTGGAATGATTATGGTGAGATTTCTGATAGGTCGAGGTCATGATGGACCCGCACGCATAGGGCAGATTGAGATTGGTTCAATCAAATTGAAATCTCCTCTCATCATGGGCCCCTCAAGTATCAAACCGGATATAGTATCTGCAGTCAAAGATAAGATGGAATATGAAACCCCCTCTATCATTTCGCTTGGCTCAATATTCAGTAAAACAAATTCATTTAATGAGGAAGAAATCAATTCGAATCTATTCCTCCTTCCCTCGTTACCTTCCGCTTCATTTCTCAAGGATTCTGATATCACTGCAGTTCTTGAACTTCAACTAGCAGCTTTGGTAGAAGTGAATCCACCTAATGCGATTGTTAGGATTCCTTCTTCAATTAGTACAATGCTTCTTGAAGAGTACGTAAAGAAATTTCACGAACAAGGTGTGAGTGGTGCAATCTTTACCTTCAATGGGGACTATGGGAGAAATGATCTGAATAACATCTTATTGAAAACGAAATTACCCCGAAACTGGCTCATTCTTTCAACTGGTAAGATTCTCCCCGCAACGGTTCCTCTTCTTTTCTATCTCGGTTTTGATATCATAGATGCTGGATTGGGCGAAGCAGCAGCAGCTGAATCTATTCGTCTTTGGTCGTTGAGCTTTGAAAAAATTGATTCTAAGGATACTCCTAGATTCTGTGCATGTTCTGCTTGTCATAACCACGATGACCTCTCTCTACTATCACAAAGTCAGCTTGAAGAAGTTCTGCGAGCCCACAATTCCATTGTCTATAGGTCTGTGCTATCCGAATGCGTATCATCAATGAAACAAGGAAAACTACGCTGGTTAGTGGAGTCTTTTACTCATGCTGGTCCTTCACTAACCGGATTATTGCGTCAAGTGGATAATCAGAGTTATGACTTCTTAGAGGAGTTTACACCAACAACTGGAAAGAGCGTGCTACCATTGATTGGTCCTGAGTCGTATAATTCTCCTGCAGTGCGAAGGTATAGAGAATACTTAGCCGACCGTTACAAACCACCTGAAACTAAAAAGATTGTCTTACTACTTCCATGCTCTGCACGGAAACCCTACTCTGACTCTAAGTCGCACAAACGTTTCTCAAATATCATTGAATCTGCAATTGGAAGTAAGAATCGTGCTATCGCAGAAACTATACTTACATCCCCATTAGGTGTTGTACCACGAGAATTGGAACGCGGGTTTCCATTAGCCAATTATGATATTCCTGTCACTGGCTTCTGGGATGCTGAAGAAACGCAAATCGCATCAGATTTACTCGTAAACCACATGAAGAAATTTGATGAATCCACGGTGATTATCGCACACGTATCCGGTGGATATCTTGACATAGTGAAGAATGCAGAACCTAACATCTCCCAGAGCATCATCTACACAACAGGGGATGAGTCTGCATCAAGCAGAAACTCCTTAGACAATCTGAGGGAAACTCTTACTGATGTTACTCAAGTTCTAGATATCAAAGGAGGACGTCCAACATCTCTTGAGGATACGCTCCGGGCAACAGCTGATTTTCAATTCGGTCCGGGAGCTGGCGCGTTACTTATACCTCCTGACGCTAAGGTCGGAGGAAAGGTCTATGGTACCATTATCTGCAGACTAGATAAAGAACAATTGTGTGCATTCATAGGGTCTACTGGTCATATTTCTTTAACTTTGGCTGGAGCACAACGCATTGCAGAACTCCAGAGATACTGGGTACGCTTTGAAGGGGATACCGTCAAAGGCAGTACGCTTTTCGCAATTGGTATCAACGATGCAGATGATGCAATTAGACCGGGTGATGAAGTAATTATTCTAGACCTCAAAGACAATATTATTGCTGTTGGACGAAGTGAAATGTCTGGACGCGAAATGTGTGATTTTGATAATGGCCGAGCCGTTTCTATTAGACACAAGGTGGGATGATAATAATGACAGTAATTCCAAAATCACTAATTGAGACAATTAGAAATGCCACCATTCGTGCTCGAGGTAGGTCGATTGCAAAACGACACAAGAAAATAATGACCCGGCCTGCTGCTGCGTGGACTGCTCGTGCAAAAATAGGGAATGACATTGGTACTGCTTTGTCTCTAGTTCTAGCAACTAAAGGGTGTTCATATGCTAGAGGAGAACAAGGTGGGTGTACAATGTGTAGTTATCTTCTTGATGGAACCGAAAGGCAGCCCAGTCATGAAGAGCTAATCTCACAATTTCAAGGTGCTATGGAAAAATTATCCGACGAATCGAAACCTCTCTCCGTGAAGATATACACAAGTGGAAGTTTCCTTGATACTGATGAGGTTCCTCAGGAAACGCGAGATGAGATATTAGGAATTATTTCCAATGATGATCGTATTGTCGAAGTCGTCATCGAATCCAGACCTGAGTTCATTCTTGATGAAGTGATGGTTCAAACAAGAGCAATTCTGGGTGAACGTCAGATAGAGATAGGAATGGGACTTGAAAGCAGTAACGATGTAGTTCGGGATATCTGTGTTAACAAGGGATTTACTTTGGCTGAGTTTAAGAAAGCGGTTGAGATTGCTAAACAACATCAAATTGGAACGCGAGCCTATATTTTACTAAAACCTCCTTTCCTTACAGAGAAAAATGCTCTTGATGATTCAATTACGACGATTGAGGATGCTGTGAAACTAGGAGTTACCACAATATCCATCAATCCTGTCAATATTCAGAAATTCACCATGGTAGAAGATTTGTGGAGAAACGGATTATATCGCTCTCCTTGGTTATGGACTGTCGTTGAAGTTTTACGGGAAAGTTACAAAAACGTCGGTGGATCCGTCTTTATTCTTTGTGATCCTGTAGCTGCTGGAAAAAGACGTGGAACACACAATTGTGGAGTATGCGATAAACAGATTGTAAATGCAATTCGTGATTTTTCTCTCAATCAAGACGCATCGGTTCTTGAGTCGCTTGATTGTAGTTGCAAAGCATCTTGGAAGCATACATTGACTCATGAAGATGTGTCCTTACTTGTACATAATGACCGAAAACTTTGGTAATGTCACTATATGTAATAGCGAAACTTAAGGGTGCGGATGCATTCTATACTGTGAGGTCTGTTAGAATGTCATTCGTTACACGTGTAGCTATTTGGTTCAACAGTGAAGGTGCCTCTCCATCAGAGGTCATTAAGAAATTACTAGAGCTTGGTTTTACTCCTGTTCGTGGTGCGTACGATTTTGTTTATGAACATCACGAAGAGAGTGCCGGCATGGATGAAAAAGCCCTAAGTAATGCAATTATTGAGATTGCAAATGCCATCCATGATACTTTGGTAGGGTTCAATGTTCTATATTCTCTTACTACTCAACCTAAAGAAAAAACCCAAGATTCCATACCTCTTGAAAAGATAGACGCAGAGCTTGAATCAACCCGAAAAGAGATTCAAGAGTTAGAAAAAGAAGTTGAAAAAGGACATAGCCATTAAAAAAAGAAGGATGAAAGGGGCAATACGCCCCTTCCCATATTTTATTGAGCGAGTTGTCTTAGGTTCAATCCGTAGTGACTTCTGGTTCACGACGCTCGTATTCTCCATCACCTTTGACAGCGATTCTTAACGAGAGTTTGTCACCTGGATTCATTCTGGTCCAATTCCATTTCAGATTTGTACCATCATCTGTTGGGTTAACAGATGGCTCTTCTTCAGCTGGATCAGTAGACACATATTCAAATCCTTGAGGAATCCAGTCTGTTACACTTACGTTTTCTACAGTAACCTCACCCTTATTCTCTACAACGACTAAGATAACATATGCTCCAGCTTCTGCACCTTTGTTGATTGCTTTCTTAACAGAGATACGTCGCTTCTTGTAGACAATGCCAATCTTGTGAGTATCACCTTCACCTGCTACTGTAGCAGTAATACCTGCTGGATATGTATTGGCATCACATTGGATTGGACTTGGATACTCCTTTTCTGGGCGATTACGCCATGTCATGATAGCGTATTCAACCTTCAATGTATCACCTGGCTTTAACTCGCCAACTGTATCTTTTAATCCCAAAATCTCAAACGTCATCTTATGGGGTGCTTCTGGGTCCTGATCATCAGGATTAATTATTACATTGTATTCACCAGTATATTCAACACCACCAATTGAAACAGTGACATGCTCTTTCCTTGGAGGCATGACATCGTCTGGCAAGTTATCCACTATGGTTATGTCATTGATTTTAGCTGTTCCAGCATTCTTGATTTCAATTACGACTTCAACAGGTGTTTTATCAAAGCTATTCACCTCGGGTGGATCAAAGACCTTGGTGTATTCAATGTGTACAACTGGGATTGATTGTGGGGTTTTTTCCACAGTTCCAATTACCCGATTGGCTACAACATTCATTGGTGTGTATGTCACTTCTTGAGTGCATTTGGGTGGTGATTTGCTACCTACCTCAAATTTGGTGCTCCACTCTTGACCTGGAGTCAATGCGAATGCAGGTGCTTCTTCAATCTTCTTTACTTTCTCACCGCCATCTTCTGGAGCAAGAAAAACTTCCGCTTTGTCAAGTCGCACCATCAGATCGCTCTCATTCGAACACTCAAGTATGATTTCCCATTGATTTGGTTCATTCTCTGCACTTTCAATCCCCGTGAGAAATTCAGTCAATGCAGTCATATCTGGTTTTAAATTGGATCTTTGCTGGCCTTCACCTTTGTAAGTGACTACAATTTCACCCGCTGCTTTGGTTTCTGCATCCTCCACACGGGCAATACATCCTATAACAAGAGTTGATTCCTCGTTAGGATAAATCACTAAATCTTTCCACACAACCTGTCGAGTGCCCTCGTCAAATTCAGCATTTCCAGATTTCACACTGTCAATGGTGATGTCGGAAAGTTCAGGAGGAATTGTCTTATTGAGAATTACCTCGCTAAGCTGACCGTCAGTTTCATTCTTGACATTTATTGTAATCTTAACATGATTGTTTTTACCGTGTACATATGCCCAGTGAGGTTCCTCTGTAGCAACCTCTCCACATGTATCGTAAATTTCTGTAAGTGTCAAAATTGGTGCTTTTACATCGACGCTATAATCTGTTTCCCATTTTCCTCCAACATCAACTTCTCCTGCTGGCAGGGAATCAGCCTCTATATCAGTGCCACTTCGACTGTCTCCGAGTAGTACCCTTACATTCCAAATACGGGCACGCTCAGAAACATTGTTGACACTCAAAACACCATTTGTTTCAATACTGTCCATTTTACTTAACTCGCCAATACGAGTCTTTTCTGTTTCTTCGATATCAATTATGACCGATTTATGCTCGCTCAATTAGTGGTCACCTCTATAGTCTGTTTTCGTACCACTGACTGGTACCTGAATACGTTAAATAATTCAGGTATCTTGTTTTTAGTTTAGTGTGTATCTAAATTCATTGCCTGCGGCCCAATCCACTTCGAGAATCTGCTCAGCTTCCATTATTAATGGGACTGTGCCTCGACCGAATTGTTCAATGTATTTTGTGAATTTCTTAGGTTGGTCAGGTGATGTCCATTTCATGGGTATTGCTATCCTTGGTTGGACATCGATACTGAGGCTTGTGGCATCTTTTACCGCAAACACGTCATTACCGCCGACGGGTGCAATCAGAATATCTGTTTCTAATTGACCAAAAGTACCTCTTGTGTATGTATCACCAAGATATGCAATTTTCAATTTGCCCATCTCTATATACAATCCAAGATTTTGTACTTTTTCTCCGGATTCCGGATCCTTTCTATTCAGAGGAAATGGAGTTACTTTTAGACCTGGTATTTCATAGACTTCTTCTGTTTTTAGAACATGTAGAAGCCATGGTTTACCTCCTTGGGATTCAACCTTTTCAATGGTTTCTGTATTCCCAAGAACCCAAGCCTTCGAGTTGGCCGCAATCTCTGTGGCATTCCCAAGAGCGTCATCACAATGGTTAGTAACAGCTATGATACGAACATCATAATCACTAGGAATGATTTTTTCTCCATTCAACATTCCTGGATTTAACAGGAGTGAAGTTTCTTCTGTTTCGAATCGATATGTTGTGTGGCCATAATATGTAATCTTTAGCAATGAACCACTTCCCGTCGTCCCGCCTGACATTATCTAGTTAGTCAGAGTACTTGCTGATTTGTACATTCCTCGTAACTCTCATTTAAACAAATTGGGCATATGGTTGCGAAAACGCAAGCTACTGCGTTAATCATGAAACTTGATTATAATATGAAAAACGCGCCATGTCCACACTACTACTCCGACTCGAAAGAACCGAGTGTTATGTTTTTATCATTCTATCAATACATAATGTTGCAGGCTAAACTAGGAATAATCAAACGAGGGGTTCTCATGTTAGAAAAAATACTAACGAAAGGGTTCAGACGAACTTTACAGATGACGTTCAATGATATTCAAAATCAGCAAGATCGTCGCGACGAAGAAGAATTTGCCAAAGATGAACTTCGAATCAAAGAAAAGCTCCTTACTGCCATCAAACCATATCCTGTGGATGTAGTCTTAGAAGAGGACTTCATGATTACCGCAGTAGATGGGTCTGGTTCAGCTAATCTGACTACTCTTGATGATATCCGAGTTCATTTACTTAGTACCTCTGTAATTGCTCTTTATACTAACACCAAACAGGGTCCTATATTCGAACCAGTTGATAGAGAATCGGTAGAAAATCAAATAGGAGAGCAACCGAACCTAAACTCTCATTGGCACTCTGGAGTCAGGGGTGATGCCAAAAAGAAGCTAGCTGAATCCTTAACGCATATTTACCCTCTAAAGGATGTAAGTTCCATAATACTTCCATTCTTTCAGGATTATACTCGTGGCAAAATTGGAACAAAACAGGAAATTGGGAAATCAGTAGAATACAGTAAATATGTGAAAATGCTGAAGGCTATGGAAACGCTAATCTCCCGAGAACAGATGTTGACAAATCCTGTTGTGCACGATGAATTAAGATCAGTGTCAGAATATGCTGCGGCTAGAAGAGTTTTGGAGAGTGAGATGCGTCCAAAGTACTTACTGCTGGATGGGGCTTTGTCAGTGTTCATGCATTTTGTAAAGAAATTTCCCTCAATGCCAAGTGGTTTCATGTTGAGAGATTTGTGTTCGCTTGCTAGAGAGAAAGGTGTAATTATCTGTGCAGTGAGTAAGAATCACACAATTCCCTTTGCACACAGAATCGCACGAATGGCTCAAGATATTTTCGGGAAAAGTACCAAGTGGTTCTGCCAACTTCCTAGTAAGGAAGATGTTGGAGGTGGTCTACATATCACTCAGGATAGAACATATATCCCACCACAATTGGCCGTCCCCTATCTGTATAGCTTTGCTGTGGATAATAGGCCTTCACGAATTGATTTTGATCGAATCTGGTGGCAAGAGAATATCTTCGTAGAAGGAGATCCATCAGCCACACGTGAAAATGAGAAAGTAATGTTCCAAGAGATTGAGTTCATGTCCCGAGATGCTAGATGGTATGGATATCCTGTTGCACTCGCCCTTGCACATGAATCGTGTAAACTTGGGTGGGATGATTTACGATTAGCTAAGGAAATATGCTATGATGTACGAAAAGAAATGGGTCTTGATGAAAGAAGAATGGACTCGTTAAGAACGGATTATAACTTGTGATTGAATATGAAGGTGTAGAAAATGACATTAGATACAGACAAACTAGGTGAGAAATTCGGCAAGGTCGGCATTGGCAATCAAACCATGCTTGGTATTATGGGAAATAACCGCGATATCAGTGTGGGTGAAATTTTCATGATATCATCTAGTCGAGATGGAAATGAACGTGTTTTCTTCTTTAGAGTCCTAGGTCTTCAGAATTATCTCAGACAGGTCGATGACATTTCACGTGTTGCTGGAACTTTGATGGTTGAGGGTGATGCTTACCTTTCAGGAATTGAACGGAATATGCTTCTCTCAGTTGATGGCAAAATGCTTGGATATGCTGAGAAAGTTGATGGTGACTGGAAATTCAGGTCTCCACGCCGACTTCCTGATCATCTGGCTGATGTGTATCGACCTATTCCAGGTACTTCAGATGGTGTTGTTAGAGATATGCTAGCTGACCAAATTGATGGTGAGGTTTTCATCGGAGATCTTCAGGTTGGTGAAAAGACCCTTGATGTTCCAGTTATGATTCCCTCAAAGTTTCTTCCTATGCATGTCGGTATTTTTGGTTCAACGGGTTCAGGAAAAAGTAACTTGATGATGGTTCTCATTAAATCGTTGATTGATTCTAATTTGGGTCTCTCACCAGGAGCTGATGATTCCCTCAAGGTTTCTGCTTTCTGCATTGATCCACACGATGAATTTGCGAAAGGTGTTGACAAATATGGTATACAAGACATAGTAGAATCTATGGATCCTAAAACCCGAACTGATGTTTTAGGTAACTTCTACTACTTGACAACTCATAAGACTGCTACGCAACGAGAAATACAAAGATACGCCAAAGATATTCGGATTATTTACAATGAGATACAACCAAGGGACATGTATTCAATTATGGAATTCACACCTCAGATGTCAGCTTTTATTGATTCAATATTCTCCCAACACCGCGAAAATTGGATTTCCGAGATTCTAGGGATGGATGAAGATCCTGATGGAACTCCCAAAGGAACACTACGTGGTGTACAACGTCGCCTACGTTTCCTTGAACGGTCACCAATATTTGTTGATTCAGGAACTTCCGTCCTTGATGACATATTCGAAGCGATGGAAACTGGAAGAATTCTTGTTTCAAATACTAGTTTGATGAGTGATATGGAACAATTCTTGCTGACTACAATTGTTACTCGGACTTTGTCCGATATGCGTAGAGCTCTTAAGAGTAGTGGGAATCTTGGGGATTTTGACAAGCAGGCACGAATGCGACTACCAAATCCCTTCTTCAACCGCATCAGAATGAAAGCTCGTGCATTTTACGGTAAGAATGGAACTGATGATAAATCTGATGTAAGAGACCCCCGTAATCTTCCTGTGATATTAATAACCGTAGAAGAAGCACCATCTATTCTCAATCCTGAGCTGATGAGGGGACAATCAGTTTTCAAAGATATTTCACGGCAAGGGCGTAAATTCAACATTGGTCTACTTGTCGTGAGCCAGCAAGTTAGTGTGTTAGATAATGTAATCTTATCACAAATGAATACGGAAATCAATCTCAGACTAGGTAATGAACGTGAAATTCGTGCATGTATTGAGAATGCAAGCGTAAATATAACCGGTTTTGAGAATGAATTCAGGGTCATGTCTAGAGGAGAAGCCTTGGTTACGGCTTCGTATCGAGAGCTACCCCTTCCTGTGAAGATTCCGCTTTACGATACGGTCTTTGAACGTGACCGTCATCGCTACAAGAAAAGATCATCAAAGAAAAAGACCGAGAAACATGAAATTTGAGGAATAAATAGATGCCAGCAAGAATCGCTCATATCTCTGATACCCATCTTGGTACTAGACCCGGACGCGGTGTAAAACACAACGTTTGGGGAGTTGAACTACGTACTAGATTACTTGAGAATGATTTCTACGAGCGATTTGCTGAAGTATTTGATATAATTGCTAACCTCGATCCCCCTGTTGACCTCGTAGTGCATTCTGGAGACCTTTACAACTCTCCGTGGGAGGGTAATCCACAACAACCTCCTATAATGGCACAGGAAACAACAATCTCGACCTTACAGAATTTCATCGAGAGCACAGGGATTCCTGTATTGATTCTTGAAGGGAATCATGGAATCTATAGGTCTCTCAGGGTTTCGTTACTGGATAGTCTGAAGTTAGCAATTCCGGATTTAGAAATTGCTACGCAACAGGATTTGAGACACGCATTAAGTGAGCAAGCACCACTAGTTCATTCGTTTGAGAAGCTAGATGTCTTCTGTTTTCCATTCATGGAACGAAATGTTCTGGAATCTGCTGGTATCCTTGTTGACTTCACAGATTGGATTACGACATTTCAGCGCCCCGATAGCAAGAAACCTTCTGTTGCAGTAGCTCATGGGATGGATCTGGACGGGTCGCTTTATTCTGATATGTTCAGTATGGGTTATGATTACATAGCTTTGGGACATGATCATCATCAACATAAACATGCCAAGAATGTCTGGTATGCAGGTTCACCTGAGCGATGGCGGTTTGATGAAATCCGTCATGAGAAGGGCTTTCTGGTTGTCGATATTGAGGACAATGGTGATGTGACAATAAACCAACATCCCCTCGAATACAAACGACCCGTTTACAATGAGCAAATGTCGATTGAGGACGACGACTCGATTGAATCGGTAATTGGTCATATTGAAGATTGGTTTGAAACGAATGGGATTAAGGCTGATTGGGATCCGAAAACTGCCGCGAGAGTTCGTTTAGTATTTGATCGCACATCATTGCATGTGAGTAGTCTTGATCTTGGTTTGGAATTGGAAAATTTACGAATGAAAGCTCTATCCCAGAATTCAGGATACAATCTAGTTCAATTTGTATGGACGATTAAACAAACAACTACCAAACATGAAGAAGCATCATATCCTGAAATCGAATCAGAGTATCTCATAGAAAATCCTGAAGAGGATTTCCGTGCATATCTTGAAACCTTGGATATAGATGAGAAATACGATGAATCTATACTGACACGAATTGCTGTGCAAGCATTGTTGATGGCTGTGGATCCCAGCGAGGAACGACTTACTTTTGACAAAATCACGGAGGATACAGAATAATGAAGATTCTCCGGTTGGAACTTAAGAATTTCAAGCCATTCCGTGACCTAGTCCTTCCTGATACAGGATATTTGCCTAACGGGCTCATAATAATCAAAGGTGCAAACTCAACTGGAAAATCATCCATAGTCGAAGCAATTCTGTGGGCACTTTGGGGGTCTGATGCGGTTAAGCCATTAACTAATGACGAGCTTGTACGTTTCAACTCAGTATCGACACAAGTGATTTTGATATTCGAAGTCGCTGGAACTGAATATAAGATTGATAGAACTTATGATCCTGCAAACAAAACTGAGGTTGTATTATACAGCAAAACGAACGAAACCTGGAAACGTATCGCTGACAAAAGTCAATCTGTAGGCAGGAAGATTCAGGAGATTCTGCACCTTTCTTTGAAACAAGCCTTGAACACATTGCTTGTGCGTCAGGGAGAAGTTGCCTTAATCGCCCATGCTACACCATCAGTTCTAAGAGACCTACTCATTAAGATTTACAATATTGAACTAATGGGTGAAATGAAGGACCATCTTCAACATCTTGAATCCGATTTAACAACTAGGAAAGGAATTCTTGATCGTGATTACGAAAAACCTGAGAATATTCAGAAACGGATTGTTGAACGAACAGAACGAATTCAAGAGTATACTGACAATTTAGACATAGCGAAGAAAGAACTTGAGAAAACCAAAGAGGCATTCGATGCAGTTCCCGATCCCTCAGCTCTCGAGGCTATCCGTGAATTGAGTAGCGATGTCGAAAAACGTGCGATCGAGCTGCAGCGGATCGAGAAGAACTTGGAATCTGATCTTTCAAATGCTGGTTTATTAACTGCTGATAGCAAAGTTGTAACTAAACGAATATCAGACCTAAAGAAAAAGGTCAAAGAAATTAATGATTCTAAAAAGAAACACAAGAAGATAATATCTGAAGTAGATGGAGATCTCGGAGCGATTGCTGGTGCTAAAAAGGACTTGGAATTCAAAATTATAACTCTTGAGGGCTCTTCTGATGCCACCGAGTGTCCGACCTGTTCTAAACCTTTGACGATTGAGGAGCGCGATTTGGTTATTTCAGAATATAATTCATCCATTAAGGATGGAACCTCCCGAGTTAAATCTTTGAAGAATAACCGTAGTCAAAGCATTGATGCCGTTAGCGAACACGATGAACGTCTACTAGAACTATCCAAAGCTGTTGATTCATGTGAGCGAATCCAAAGTAAAGAGAAAGAATTAGATACTGTCACAAAAGATGTAGAAAAATTGAAAGCAAAATTACTAACAACTATTGAGAATCTAGGTGTATCCGACATTGAATCCCTTCTTGAAAAACACGGTGTACCAACTTTAGTTGAACTGGAACGTATTGTACGTGAATTAACCAACAAGATGGGCAAGCTAGAAACTGAAAGTGATTATCTTGCTCGCGAGATAAAGGCAGATGAAGCACACATCAAAAAGTTAGAAACTGATATTACTAGAATGGCGCAAGTAAAGAAAGATATTGATAATTTGGTTTCCCTTCATGAACATACACTCTATGCCCGACGAAAGCTAGTGAGTGGATTCTTAGCTGATTTTGTAATTCAGAAAAGATTGATTGGTATTGTGAGAGGTGCAACTAATCAGTATGTCAAATCATTTACTACTGGGCAATATTCTGGTGTTGACCTCGTACCAACTCCTGGTCGTGGAACTGGTGGTGCTGGTCTAATATTGAAAATCCAAGACGTGCGAGATAATGCTACCAAAAAGACATCGCAACTTAGCTTCGGTGACCGAACTGCTATCAGCTTGGGTCTCCGCTTGGGTATCAGTCGTACGATGAGTGCGATACGCCCCTTAAAGGATAGTCCTGCTATTTCACCAAGGGTTCGGTGTGTCATTCTTGATGAACCGTTGGGTGGATTGGACAAAGATCGAAGGACCTCTGTAGTTCGAAATCTCATGAATGACCAATCATTTGAACAGATTCTATTGATTACGCATACAGATGTTCAGCAATGGGAAGGCATTCCCGTCATTGAGGTTTCAAAACAAGGCTCCTCAAGCACTGCAACGCTGGTTATAGCCTCAGATGACTAATTGCATTGAGAAGAAGAATTAATGAGGGGCTCTTGTATGCAATTTAGTATGGTTCTTGCTAGAGTGGGACGACGTATAGTTCGGTTCTTCTATGAACACATCATTATAATCATCATTCTAGCAGTTGGACTTGGAGTTTGGATGACAGTTTTCAATCTGGCTGTGGATGATTACCTAGCTTCAGATCTTTGGCGAAGCCGCGGAGTTTGGCTTGGAAATGGTGATTTTGATTTCTTTG
>Ga0114923_10002151_pt1 | contig 13437 bp, 7 predicted proteins | sample SumtaG_FD_89578 | JGI IMG/M metagenome (GOLD analysis project Ga0114923, IMG submission 89578) | Deep subsurface microbial communities from Indian Ocean to uncover new lineages of life (NeLLi) - Sumatra_00157 metaG | ecosystem: Environmental > Aquatic > Marine > Oceanic > Sediment | place: near... | reverse complement strand
TGAAATTGATACTATCACGTAGCTTTGCATATCGAGCGTGTCGTCATCTTTATATGGAATAAGCGCAAAGTTGATCAGGTATAGAAAGACACCTATAAAGAATCCTGAAAGTAGTAGCGTATAAAAACTCTTCATATAGCTATTCCAAAATAAATTACTAGATTTCGCAAGAAGTCGATAAATATTCCATCCCCCTATTTAAGACTCGTAGTGAGCCTAAACAAACTATTTGAAAATCTGTTATATCTTTTTATATACTTTTTTGTTTTGGTCGAACTATACTATCATAACTTAGTTTGCTGTTACGAAACAAGAGTTTTATTCTAGAGTGATTCGTAGTACTTTTTGAGAAGGAGCTTATCTTTCTCTAAAATTGGACTCTCACAAATGATATGACCACCGACATCGTTCTCTTTAAGTACTAACAATAGATCTTTCCATCGAATATCAGCTCCATCTTTAATGAAACAGTTATCACGTACAGATACCCTCTCCTTTGCTCCACACAAAAATCACATATTCGCTGCGTTTACAATTTGGTTGATGCTAGCTTTGCACTTCTCTTCCTCCAAAGCAGCAAGGTTGATATATTGCGACCATGATATGATACTTAGCTTTATTCGTATCATACGTTCTCTGACCCTCTTAGCCCCATTCTCATCAAGTGGCACATGATGCACCCATTCAAGCTCCATACCATCGAGTCCCAATTGAGATACCCTTTTCAATCAATTAATTGTATGTCAAAGGGATCCCTCCCACAAGAAAATGCAGTTTAGCCATATTCAAGAATTAATATAGGAATTTCTTTACTATTTATACAGGATAGATGCTAATTTAACAGAAATTGTCGATTAGTTTATAGATTATGGTTAGGAAGCCAGCATGGTCTAATGGTAAAGGTTAAGTTTGAGGTTATTTCTTTGACTAATGCTGTCTTATCACACTAAGCTCGTAACCTAAACTCCGAAACTGGCTATTACATCGGTTTGAATATCGTTCATTGACAATTAATAACTGTACATTTATCTTTTATTCTGCTATTCTCCTTGAGTATTATATGCAATGAGTACATACTCTTTAATCCTCCCCTCCAATCCTATACTCTTGCGATACCCCAACTTTACCCTGAGTTACCCCATAATATAATTCACCCTTTATATTAGCATTATTTATTTACTGTTATTTTTTACCCCACCAAAAGATTATAAGATGCTCTTGTTACAATATACCTATAATTTTAATGAATATATTTAAATAGAAGAAAATAATTTCATCTAATTGCATAGTAGTTCCCTTCTACAGAAAAGAGTCAGATCCTTTATAGTACCAATGTTTCTTGATCTTATACCAGGGGTGTTATAGGGACATAACATATCTGTGCGAAGTTTTCCGTGAATTACCCACAAAATGTGGGTGGTGTTACGTAGAAAGAGTTTTGGTTACAGTATTTCGTGATTTGAAGACAGTTCAAAGTTAAAATTCACTATTGGTTAATGGGTACTCGTTCTCCGAAGCTGAAACTGGAGAAATCTATAGCAAAGTCGGAATAGCATAAGAGGAAACATTGAACCGCTTGATCGAGTTTGAATATGAGTCTAATTTTGAGTTACCTGCCTGCGTAACCTGCCCATCTACGTGGGTGGCCGACAGTCAGGCAGGAAGTACCATAGGCACGCACGCCTCATTTCGGGCAGGCAGACCTTTATAATGTACAACACGAAACCGTATGGAATAATAGAAAAGCAGCTTATGGTTGAAACTATAAGTTATGAGTTTTGAGCTATAAGCTCTAAGTTTTCTTCTCCCCTTTTCCAAACCGAATACCAAGCATAATGCCGGAAGCCAGCACTCCTCCCAATAGAATCCCTCCTCCAATAAGAAACAGCTTATACTGATTTGAGATTCCTCCAGTAGTAGGTAAAAACGATAAGGAATCCTTTGTTGTAGAAAAAAGATATGGTTCGGAGAAAGAGGATTCAATCCCTCCAATACTAGACTTTACTCGGAGAGAATGTTCTCCATCCGCAAATTCTTCCTCATACACAAATTGCCAGGTGCCATCTTTGTTTGTAGTCACTTCTCTCATTATAGAAAATGAGCTAAATTCTATAAAAACCTTTGACTTAGAGGATGCTGTACCCTTAACGATAATCATTCGTAAAACATCACCAATAAATACATTACTAATTGCAAGCTCAGTAACTATTGGAGGCTGGAGTTCACCAACAGAGATAGCTATCGATTTTTTAACCGAGTTACCTGCTTTGTCATAGGCTTCAACTATCAGGTTATGTTCACCAACACTTAATATAGATGTTTTATAAGGACTGGTAACTTTTCCTTTCACCTCATCCCCATCAATAGAAAGTATATAATTTTTAATGCCGCTCGTTTCATCCTCAGCCTTAAATACGATTTCAGGCTGCAAATCCCCCTTATCCTCAAATGTAGGTTCTGTTACAAATGTAGGAGACTCACTATCAAGTCGTAATGTATAATGAGAGGTGTCCCCCCATCCCCCGCTACCATATGCCTTTATATGAAAATACCATATACCGTCTTTTTTAATGTTTAATGATGCACTGGAAGCAGAGGTATCGATCGTATTATCAGGTACCGTATCTTCTTTTTGGTCTAATACATAGCTAAAGCCACTTACTCCAGAATCTTTATTCCAACCTACTTCAAATGTTTTATCTTTATACCATTTAGCACTTTTTGGATGAGAAGTACTCGATATCGTTGGGACCTGAGGAATAGGTGTATATACTACAATTGAAAATGAACTTGTTGCCCCAGTTGTCGATACATACGTACCGCTAATTGCAGTTCTTCCTGTTACAGAAACAGAAGCTGTTCCGGAAGCATTCGCCCGAAATGTCACGCTAGCCACCTGTGCCCCACTACCTGTGTAACTGCCTGTTGTTCCAACCGTTATGCTCGGACAAGTAGAATCCGCAGCCAATTCAAATGTAGAGGTAACAGCACCACAGGAAACAATTGAAAGTAATGAACTGTCATACGATATCGTTGCCTCTACTGCATTTATTGCCTCGGTTGAACTGACATATATCCCTAGGGTAAAGGTACTCCCTTGATAATACGTCCCTGAGGAGGGATAACTATAGAGTGAGGCTGAAGCAAATACATCCTCCCTAAAAGCACCAAAAAAGAAAACGATCGTTGTTAACGGTATTAGAAGTAAAAATTTCCTCATAATTACTTTTCTGATCAATTCTATCATTTTAAGTATAATATACTATTTATTCAAAATACAAACTTTAATAGGCCTCGATCCATTCTCCGAGCATGATCGAAAAATCTAGAACGTCAACAATATCATCCTCAATCATGTCACTTATCGGAGCATCATTTCTTCCCCATTCGCCAAGAAGTTGTGAAAAATCAAAAATGTCTACAGACCAGTCTCTGTTTAAATCTGATCTTCGGTATATTCCAAATTTATTTGAAAGCGTTCGTGCTGTTGTTGAGATTCCCAAATTTCTCACATACACATTCCAGTATCCTGCGCTTCCATTCAACGTATTAGCTTTACACGTAAATTGAGACGCTGACTGCAGACTAACGCTACTGCATGAGATCTCATGTCCACTCCGCTTTAATTTTATTGTTAATCCATTTCGGAAATTTGATCCCTTTATTGTTAATGTTCTTGAGTATCTGCTATAAGAGCGGTAGCCATAGCTCTGTGAAACAGAACTAAGCGTGACATTCGGATGCGTAACATTAAATGTTTTACTTTTGCCAGTTTTTGCATTATAGGTAGCAGTTAGCTTATTATTCAGGTAGTATGAATCCACCTTCACTTGACCAGTCCAAATACCACTAGAGAAATTATCAGTTCGACTGATATTTAATCTTCCTGATTTATCACTCAAGTTTGCCTTGTTAAGAAAACTCGGAACAGTATTGCCATACTGATCTTGGGCATATATTTTAACGCTTTTAGAGATCTTGGTATTCATGCCTGAAATACTTGCAAACCCAAACTTTGTATGTGGACCAGGATCATATTCCACTGTCGTCATATAGGCTATCATATAGTCATCCGATGTATTTCCCCCAGTACCATTTGTGTCATATGCTGTCAGATACAATTCTCCAGACGTAGTAGAACTAAGCGTGAAGCTTGCCTCTCCAAGAACATCTGTAGTATCAGTTGAAGGCAAAATAGTATCTGGATTCCCCCTAGAGGATTCTACATATACTGTCCTTCCATTTAATAGTGTTCCATCGCCATCTTTAATCGTTACAGTTACATTTACCGAACCCCCAACCGTCTGCTCATCCATATCAACCGACATACGAGAGGTAACTTCAGACACCTCAGAAGCGGCAGTGGATGGATTATTGACAGCCTTATTCGCATTAAGCAGTCCTCTTCCCGAATACTGATCTGGAGAAAAGGAGGCTGTATTTTCCATAAGAATCTGCATCACTTGGGCATTTGTTAACGAACCGTTCTGTTCCCAAACAAGTACAGCGGCGCCAGATACTAACGGTGTTGCCATGCTTGTACCACCACAATATTTATACTTACTATTTGAATGACTCGAACAACTTCCCACGGATGTACCTCCAGCTTTTAACGATAGGATATGAGAACCAGGAGCTGCAATTTCAACTTTTATTCCGTAATTTGAATAAGAGGCTCTATTGTCAAGGCTATTTGTAGCTCCTACCGTAAGAACATCGTTCATCGCGGATGGATACCACTCATCAACCGGCCCATAATCATTGCCTGCTGCTGCAACTGGAATCAGTCCTCCATTGTATGCCTCGGTTAACTTGTCCTGAAGTGACTGAGCGCTACTTGTCCCTCTCCAACTCATATTTACAATGTGGGCACCGTTATCCAATGCATAATCGATAGCATCTACCCCATCATAGAGGTTCCCATTCCCTGTTGCATCAATGAATTTTAATGCCATAATCTTTACATCCCACACCGATCCGCTCACACCAGTACTATTATTGCCTACTGCCCCGATTATCCCAGCAACATGGGTTCCATGGCCATGATCATCATTAGGATTGTTGTCGTTATTCACAAAATCCCAACCACAATAATCATCATCGAATGTATTAGAATCATCATCATTTCCATCTTTGACAAGTGCACGATTACCGGATGAGACATCGTATAGATCTTCACAATCTATAATGCCATTCGAGTTCACATCATCTATATTAGTGAAATCAGTAAGGTTTGCTGCAAACATAGGAATAATCTCACCTTCATTGACCCACATATTCTCTATGATATCCTCATGATTCCAGTCAACACCTGTGTCTGTAACCGCGACAATATACGTACCGCTACCTTGTCCACGATCCCAAGCTCTATGAGCATTAATTCTGGGCAGACTCCATTGTTTATCATAATCATTACCATAATATGGATCGTTGGGAGCTGTGTTTGTTATCGAGAATATCGCATTCTCGTCGGCATAGGAAACCCCGTCAATACTTTCAATTTCTTCAATAACTTCCTCTACCTCTTTACTGTCACTTACATCAACAACAATGAAATCTTCATCCTGACTCACCTTTTCAACACCTTCTATCCCTTCAATCAGTTGTGGGTTGAAACCGTCTTCTGACTTAACAATGATTTCAGGATCATCTCCACCGTGAGATTCATTTTTAAATGACACTCTAGAGTCCTCGGGTGTTTCATGACTGTAAGAGTCTTGAAATACGAAAATTCCATACTGATCGAGAAGTAGAAGAATTCCTCCTATAATAACAACCATTGTGAAACCTAAAACATGCTTCATAGAGCTATTCTAACAAGTTGACTGTCATTACACAATCATGATAAACTCCAAAAGCATACTTGTAAAGATGTAAATTTGTGCCAAAACGAACATATCAACCTAAAAAGAGACGGAGGCTAAGAAAGCTTGGATATAGAGCCCGCGCAAGCTCACCTAGCGGAAGAAGAATCCTAAAGAGAAGACGAATTAAAAAACGAAAACGACTTAGTGTTTCAGATGAATTTAGAGTTCTCAATAAGAAACCAAAAAATAGAAATAGGTAGTATGTACCCCTTGGTTAATCTGAAAACCCCTTATACATTTATTGACAATGCACTACTTATCGTTAGATAATTGAACGGTTACGTTATATTCAATTGATAATTGATTGAGATGCTTTCAAAAGAAAATCGACTAAAAAAGACAGAGTTCAAAAAGGTTTTTACACAAGGCAAGCGCTTATATAGTCCCTTTTTTACCATTATTTACATTTTTAATAGAAATACCAATGTCCCACAGTGTGCTGTTGTCGTAAGTAAGAAGATCGATAAAAGAGCAAGTATGCGAAATCGAATAAAAAGGAGAGTTCGTGAAGCACTGCGTAGATCTCTGAAAAATATTTCACCCCATGTACAGTGTATCTTTCTATGTAAATCTTTGATCAGTACATTAACGGTTGAGGAAATTGAACAGGAGGTGTTAAAATATATTCAGCGGATGGTGTAAATTCTTCAATTTGTAGTGTGAGGGCGAGTGTGAGAGTGAGTAATTAGCTTATTTTCTAAGTACTCACACTAAGGACTCAATCGTTATGACTTATGACATCTGAGTTATTAGGTATTTTAATAAGCATTCGGAATCTTCCCCACTCTCCGTGCATGTCTTCCTCCCTGAAATTGTGCTTTGAGGTACATTTCCACAATCTGTTTTGCAATTTCTTCACCAAGGACTCGTCCTCCGAGGCAAAGGACATTTGCGTCATTGTGCTCCCTGCTCATCTGTGCTGAGAATGCATCACTGCATAATGCAGCACGGATCCCCTTATACTTATTTGCTGCAATGCTCATACCTATCCCAGCACCACAAATAAGGATACCGACTGAACTTTTATCTTTTTGGACAATTCTACATAACTTCCCTGCAATATCTGGATACTCAATAGAATCTTCGCTATCAGTTCCCAGATTGACAATGTCATACTCCTTATCCTTTAGGAATGAATAAATAATAGATTTTAGGGCAAATCCACCATGGTCCGAGGCAATAAAGATTTTTTTAGGCTTATGAGCACTTCTCACAATATTACTATAGCAGAAATATGTCTATGGTAAAAGGTATAAGTATATGTCTAGGTTTATGTAAAACTAATGCAGAAGTATATTTGTCTTAACGCTTCTAGGAGGGAATGCATTTACAATTGTAATTATTTAATAAATGGTTACATAACTGCATGGTTAACTGCTCAGAAATGAGCAAATCATATAGAGTCGATCCTCTCGATTGGCTTAATAGATTAGACAGGTCTTAATATTGAAGAATTGATATTTGTTTCGTATTTAGTCTTTCGGATTTCGATATTCCACCGAAGGTGGTCTTACCATTGAAAGTGAGCAAAAGCCTTGTTCGCATCTGCCATCTTTTGAACATCTTCTTTCTTCTTATAGGCAAATCCACTCTTTTTATATGCATCAGAAATTTCATCAGCGATTGCTACAAAGAATTCCTCTCGGCTTCTGCGACTTCTGGCACCTGAGACAAGCCAATTGAGTGCAAGGGATACCTGCCGATGTTCTGGAACAGGAACAGGCACTTGGTAATTCACTCCCCCAACCCTTCGCGGACGAACTTCAATCTGAGGGGTAATATTTTCGATAGCCTTCTCAAATACTTCAAGAGGATCTTTTTTTACAGTATTTTTCAATTGTTCAAAACTTTTGTAAACCATACGCTCAGCTAATGTTCTCTTTCCATGAAGCATAACTTTATTGATCAATTTCGACACTAGCGTGCTTTGAAACACTGCATCTGGTTCAATTTTTCTCTTCTTAGCTTGTTTTCCTCTCATAACTAATAAATAGTAATTAAAAACGTTATTCTTTAGGCTTCTTTGCCCCATATAACGATCTTCCTTGTCTTCTATTCTCTACCGGAGCACAATCATAAACACCCCGAACAATCTGATATTTTACTCCAGGAAGATCTTGTTTTTTACCTGGACGAACAAGCACAATGGAGTGGGTTTGAAGATTATGTCCTTCTCCAGGTATATAGGCAATCACTTCCTGCTTATTTGACAAGCGAACCTTCGCTACTTTACGAAGTGCTGAATTTGGTTTCCTTGGAGTACGTGTATAGACCTTAAGGCATACCCCTCTTTTAAAAGGGTTATTTTTTCTTTTCGAAAATTTGTTCTTTATAGCGTTGTAATTTACCTGGAGAGCTTTATATTTTGATGTTTCAGAAAATTCCATTCCTTTAAATCGGACTTTTCCTCTTTTTGGTTTCCTCCCCTTTCGTACAAGCTGAGATGTTCTTGCCATATGGTACGATAATTAAAAAAATTAACTTGCAGGTGATTGTATCAGATTTAGATAATCTTTCTCAAATAATCCACCGATTAACGTAGATATTCACCCAATGGGACAGGCCTGCCGATAATAACATTTTCCTTAAGCCCTCGCAACTTATCGGTTCTACCAACAAGAGCCACATCAGAAAGCACTCGCACAACCTCCTGAAAACTTGCTGCTGATAGAAAGCTGCCAGTATTTATCGAAGCAGAAGTTATGCCAAGTAGTTTCCTAGCTACTCTAACTGGCTCTTTTCTCTTTTTCTTTAGGTCTTTGTTCTCGGAAAGTATTTCATAGTAATTGACATATCCTCCCGGCAAATGAGTACTCCCTCCGGAATGCTCTACAGTTGCAAGAGAAGCCATCTTTCGAACAATTACTTCTACATGTTTATCATCAATAGATATTCCCTGAAGTCCATAAGTGCCTTGCACATTATTGATTATGTATTGTTGAGTTTCGGTAAGACCTTTCAATTTCATTAACTGAGAAGGATCAACACTACCAACGGTTAATTGATCACCTATATTTACGCTATCACCATCCTTAACGATAAGGTCTTCTTCAGGCATCAGTTTATACTCCTTCTTAATAACTCTATATCTTTCTAAACGAAGACCACCTTCTTCAATTGTAAGCTTTCCATCGTAAGGAGCTTCAGCCACCTTACCATTCTTTCTCTTAATTAATTCTTTTCCCGACTTCACCTTTCCTGACTTTTTAACAAGTATTTTATCCCCCTTATTAACAGAAAAGAGTTTACTAATAGGCTTTCTCGTAGTCACGGTTACTAACTCTGTTATATCGTTCTTATTGTTCTTAATAGACACTTTCCCCTCAATCTCTGAAATAATAGCTTTAACTTTTGGCATTCTTGCTTCAAAGAGCTCTTCAATTCTAGGAAGTCCCTGAGTGATATCTGTTCCGGCTCTTCCAGCAAGATGTCTTGTATCTAATGTCAACTGAGTAGCAGCTTCTCCCATTGCTTGACCAGCAATGACCCCAACAGCAACACCTTTCTTTACAAGTCTTCGAGTTCCGAAATTGTGTCCATAGCATTTGCAACAGATACCTTCTTCGCTTATACAGGTAAGTGGGGATCGTACTATCAGTTCTTCTATCTCCTTTTTAACAATCTCGGTAGCTTTTTCTTCTGTAATTTCTTCATTCCTATCTACAATCATTTTTTTAGTTTTTGGGTCATTGATTTTTTGAACGGTCCATCTACCTACTAACCTTTTCTCAAATGCTATTCTTCTATTTTGGGATGTGGATAAAATAACACCATTTTTTGTGCCACAATCATCCTCCCGAGTAATCACATCATGGGCGACATCAATCATCTTACGAGTTAAATAACCACTTCCAGAAGTCTTTAATGCTGTATCGGTCAGCCCTTTTCGTGTACCTCGCGCGGCTACAAAATATTCTAGTGAACCAAGTCCCTTCGAATAATTCGACCGAAGAGGCAATTCAACAATATTACCCATAGGGTCAAGGATGAGTCCTCGTATCCCAGAAATTTGTCTTGTAGGGTTTTTAACAGGATAAGCCCCCGAATGTTCAAGTAGAAATACTTTACTCTTTTTCTCATATATCTTCCAGGTAAGATCAGATATCTCTTCGGTCACCTTCATCCAAACCTCCTCAGATAGAGATTTCTTTTCATCTTCAGTAATAAATCCGTTATAGTAGCTTTCGTTGAGTCTTTCAATCTGCTTTTCAGCTTTCATGAGAAGATCCTCTCTCTCCTCAGGACTTATTAGATCCTCCATCGATATCGAATATCCTGAACTAGTTGCATACTTAAACCCAATATCATTGAAGTAATTCAATACCTTAACCGTCTCTTTCTTACCGTATGTCTTGAAGAAATAGGCAATGATATTATTTGCATCACTCTGAGTAATAGTTTCATTCACAAATTTGAAATCTTCAAGAAAAGCTTGATTGAATATTATTCTACCAATGGTTGTCTCAATTATTTTATCATGGAGTAGTAGTTTTATTTTTTCGTTAAGCTTAATTGTCCTCAAATCATAAGCAATAAGAGCTGCATCTTTATCCGCATAAGACCTAACTGGCGATTTTTTATTATCAATCATCCGGGTAAGCATGAATATCCCTAGAACCATTTCCTTATTTACATTTACCACTGGATTTCCATTGGCCATAAGCAACATATTTGAATCAGGCATCATCTTCTTCAGACATTCATCAACCGCTTTCTTGGATAACGGAACATGCACAGCCATTTGATCTCCATCAAAGTCAGCATTAAAACCCTTGCATACCATTGGATGTATTCGAATAGCATTTCCTTCAGTAAGAACAGGAAAAAAAGCTTGAAGTCCCTGTTTATGAAGAGTCGGTGCTCTATTGAGAAGTACGGGACGTTCTTTGATGACCTCTTCTAGAATATCCCAAACCTCTGGAGATTGCTCTTCAACAAAATTCTTTGCACTTTTAATGTTTGGTGAAAGCCCTCGTGCAATAACTTCTCGCATGACAAAGGGTTTAAATAGTTCTAAAGCAACAACCTTTGGTAAACCACATTCAAAAAGATCTAAATCAGGACCAGCAACAATAACACCTCTACCAGAATAATCGACACGTTTTCCTAAGAGGTTTTGTCTAAATCGTCCTTGTTTTCCCCTCATGATATCAGAGAGGGATTTATAGGGTTGTCCCCTAGAGTTCAAAATCGGACGACCAGGACGATGACTATTATCAATTAGAGCATCTACAGCTTCTTGGAGCATCCTTTTTTCATTTCTCAGAATAATTGCAGGTGCACCTAGATCCATTAACCGTTGTAATCTATTGTTACGGTTAATAACACGACGGTAGAGATCGTTCAAATCAGAAGTAGCAAATCTTCCACCAGGAAGTTGTATGATTGGCCTAAGCACTGGAGGAATAACTGGAACCACTTCCATAACAACCCATGTAGGATCAATGTTATCCTTCTTCAAACCACCCAAAATCCTAAGCCTTGCCATTATCTTTCTCTCTTTTAACTTAGACCTTGTCTCCTTACGCATTTTCGTCAATTTTTTAATATCACCATCAATATCGACCATAGAAAGCAGAGTTTTTATTCCCTCAGCTCCCATTTTTATTTCGTAAAACTGAGCACCAACATCAGCAAGGTCGCTGTTTTGATCCTCCGAAAGCACCTCCCCCACATGCATTTTTTCTATGAGTGTCAATAATTCTTCGTATCTCTCAAGGATTTTCTTTTCTTTACGTGAGAATAACTCTTTTAGCTCAGCAACTTCTTTGTCCAACTTTCCCTTCAAAGACTCAATGGTAAGTCCTTTTTCCCCCTTCGTCTTTAATGTATCAATCTCTTTCTTATACAACTTTTTCTTAGAGTTGACCTCATTTTCCATCTCTTTATTTAAAGAATCAAGTTCACCTTTCAATTTATCTCGAACTTGTTTCCTTACCTTCTTTTGTTTCTCTGTATCTAAGGACGTTATTACGTATCGAGCAAAATATATAACAGATTCAAGTTTCTTTTTCGGAATGTCCAAAATGAGAGAAAGTTTATTCGGAACACCATGGGAAAACCATATATGAACAGCTGGAGCGGCAAGTTTAATATGTCCCATGCGTTCCCTCCTAACCCTATTGTGTGTCACTTCAACACCACACTTGTCACATATGATTCCTTTATATCTCACCTTCTTATATTTCCCACAGTAACATTGATAATTGTTTGTTGGTCCGAATATTTTCTCACACATGAGTCCGTCTACTTCCGCCCTTTGTGTTCGATAATTTATGGTTTCAGCCTTCTTTACCTCACCATGAGACCACGATAAAATTTGCTGTGGCGATGCAAGAGTAACTTTTATCGATGAAAAAAAATTTAATTTATTCATAGTGTAGACAAATTATAAAAGAGTAATATATCATCATTACTTCTCTTCTTTATCTTTCTTTTCAGCTACTTCTTCACCAAGCATTTCAAGATTTAAACCAAGTGAGCGCAGTTCTGATATCAGTACTTTGAAAGACTCTGGAACATTAGGCGCTTCAACAGGTAATCCTTGAATTATAGCCTTATATGCATCTGCCCGACCCTTCACATCGTCGGACTTAATTGTTAGCATTTCCTGGAGAACATTTGGTGCGGTATGTGCCTCAAGTGCCCAAACTTCCATCTCTCCAAAACGTTGCCCACCAAATTGGGCTTTTCCGCCAAGAGGTTGTTGCGTTACAACAGTATATGGTCCGGTTGATCTAGCATGAACTTTCTCATCAGCTAAGTGTTTTAGTTTAAGCATATACCTTATTCCTACAACAATTTTATCGTCATATTTCTCACCAGTTTTACCATCATACAACTCTACCTTATGATCAGTATCCACTCCCTTTTTCTTTGCAAGTCTAAACAATTCACTCTCATCTATCTCAGAAAACACAGGTAAGTCTACCTTTATTCCTAATTGGTGAGCTATCTTTCCTGTATATGTTTCCATCAACTGACCCAAATTCATTCTTTTAATAAAGAGAGGAGAAAGAATAATATCGATAGGTGTCCCGTCCGCTAGATGGGGCATATCCTCAACAGGAAGGATCTTGCTTATACAACCCTTATCTCCATGACGTCCGGTTAATTTATCTCCGATAGAAGTTTTATGTGTTCTGGCAACCCATGTTTTGACCTGTTGAAGCACACCGGGATTGAGCTTAGCACCACTGTCTTTATTGAGTATCTGGGTATCGATAACAATCCCTCGTTCTCCATGAGGGAGTCGCAGAGAATTATCACGAACATCTCGAGCATACTCTCCAAAAATTGCACGAAGTAATTTCTCTTCTGCAGTCAATTCGGTTTCTCCTTTTGGGGCAATAACACCAACCAATATATCACGAGGTTCTACACGAGCACCGATTCTGACGATACCGCTTTCATTTAAATTTCTCAATGCATAGGTTCCTACATTTGGAATATCTGTGGTTATCTGTTCTGGCCCAAGCTTCGTCTCTCGAACATCCCGAACATATTCGCTAATATGAACTGATGTCAAGACATCATCCTTCACCAACCTTTCGGAAATAACAATTGCATC
>Ga0114923_10002150_pt1 | contig 13439 bp, 14 predicted proteins | sample SumtaG_FD_89578 | JGI IMG/M metagenome (GOLD analysis project Ga0114923, IMG submission 89578) | Deep subsurface microbial communities from Indian Ocean to uncover new lineages of life (NeLLi) - Sumatra_00157 metaG | ecosystem: Environmental > Aquatic > Marine > Oceanic > Sediment | place: near... | reverse complement strand
CCACATCAGTAACTTCCATCCCTCTACGTTCAGAACCGGCGAATCTCATAAGTGGGTTTCGGTAGATGCGTTCGGGAAAAAGACTGACAGGCCTTTAATACTTCACGTTTTTAAGCAAAAAAGACCGGGCCAGACGAGGGGTTATCCTCCCATGGCCCCCTGTATCGAAGATATGATAATGCTGTGGAAATATAAAAACATAGAGTTGATGGCGGCCAACGTTGCTGGGTCTTTTACTGTTTTTATTCGGACCAAGGACGGAAAACTCCTTAATCCGATGGAGCCCCGCTCCCAAGTGGGCGGAAGTACTTCGGACAGGGACTATAAGGTTGACGGTGGAGCCTTGGTTTTTATGGGTGATGATGAGTTCGTAGATATCGCAACTAACCCCGGAAGGCCGAACGACTCCTATCAAGGGTTCATTGATTCAATGTTGATGGGCGTGGGTGCCTGTAGTGGGACACCCTTTGAGATTGTGAGACAGAAGTTCGACGCAAGTTTTTCAGCGTCACAGGCGGCGTTTGTGCAAGCTTGGCATAACTATCGTAACGACCGTAACTGGCTCGTTAGGGACGTTTGTGACCCGGTGTACTTAGAGTTTTTGTTTGAAGGGGTTGCGAACGGTCGTTTGGACTTGCCGGGTTTCCTAAGGGACCCGGCGATCAGGCAGGCGTACCGCGGGGTACAGTGGATAGGCCCCCGACAGCCTCAGATAAGAGAACAGTTTGCTGTTGACGCCGCTCTAAAGCGCATGGATGCGAGTTTTTCTACCGGTTCTCAAGAATCTATGCAGTTAACAGGCACGGACTTTGCTCGTAACGCGGCAAAAAGAAGGGTCGAAAGGGGGTTGACGGGTGAGTCTACTACAAATAATTAATTCGCCTTGGGTCATCATGCCGGGGAAACTGGACGAGATATCCGCCTTCTACACAAGTAGGTTAGCTGGCGAAAAGGTGCCTAAAGACGTTTTGAATGAGTTTAAGGCGTTGAATGATAGGTTACGTCAGACCCGTCAGGAACAGCAGACCAGGTTGCCGGACGGCGTGGCAATAGTTTCGATCGAAGGGGTCATCGCTCCGAAAGCCAACATGATTACTGATTTTTCCGGCGGGTGCAGTTGTGACGTAATCAGAAGAGATCTTAACGCGGCCTTGGCTGATGAGAATGTGATAGACATAATGTTGCATATTGATTCGCCGGGCGGGAACATCGCTGGGATCTTTGAGACAGCGAATTTAATTTTTAACGCAAGAAAAATAAAAAACATAGTTGCGTTCACTGACAACATGATGTGTTCGGGCGCGGCTTGGATAGCGGCGGCCGCCTCACACTCATTTATATCAAGTCCTACAGACATGAGCGGGTCAGTAGGGGTGATAGTTCATAGGGTTGATGTCAGTAAGGCAAATGAAAAAGATGGTGTGACGATTGAGGTGATAACCGCCGGAGATCTTAAAGCGGCTTTTGCCGCCGACGCACCTATGACACAGGAGTTCAGAAGTCACATACAGACTCAAGTTGATGGACTCAGAGAAACTTTCACTGAGGAGGTAGCGAGGTTCAGGGGTCTGGCGGTCGAAAAAGTACGGGAGGATATATCAACCGGTGCGGTGTTCATCGGACAAGAGGGCATTGATGTCGGACTGATTGACGGCATTAAGTCATTCGACGAAATCATGGAAATGTTTGAAACTGGAGGATTCAATAATGACAATGGGAGGGGTGTTATGAGTGGAAAAAAGGGACCTGACGGCGGTGCAGGAGCCGAAGGTCCGGTTTTTGTGGGCGATCAGATTGCTGAGGTAACTGTAGAAAGTATCAGAAGCAAGTACCCGCAGATTTATGCTGCGATAGTTGAAATAGGTGCTGAGAATGAGCAGACACGGGTATTCGAAGTTAAGGAACAGTCGGTTCCGGGCTATGAAAGTGTGATAGAAGAGGCCGTTAAGGACCGTAATGCGACGGGGGCAAGCACTGCAAAAGCTATGGTTAGGGCCATGCAGCAGGACAAAAAAGTTGAAGGTAACGAGAGGAGGACGGAGTTAAAAAAAGATCAGGTTCCTTCGATGGATACCGAAGTGGATTTTAACTCCGCCCCTCCCAAAGGCCCTGAGTTCAAAACCAAGGAGGAAAAATGGAAGCATGAGTTTGAAACAGACCTGAAGATCAGTAAAAAATTTGGGGATGCTAATTCGTACATTGGTGAAATGCAGTATCAGGAGAGTCAGGAGGGCAAACAATGACCACTGCCGTAAAGAACACTGTTAGAGACATTCAGTTCGGAAACAAAAGATTCATCAAGCAGGCAGTCGATGTTCTGTTCGAGGGTAGCGCAGGGGGAGTAACCCTTGCAACAGGGCACGTGCACCCGATAGTTGCCGGAGACAGGTTTGTCGGTTTTGCGGAAAGGAAAACGGACAATGCTTTTACCGGAGCGGTAGCCGGAGGTGTCGACGGTCGGCTGATCGACCGTGGTTCGGTACTGCTCGACGTGTCGGGGTTGGTAATAACAGATGTGGGACAAGATATATACATGTCCGACGATCTTGTCGCAGTCTTCACCCCGACCGGGAATAGTTTTGTTGGTAAGGTTAATCGGTGGGTCGCTGACGGTTCGGCGTGGGTGGACTTTGCGCCGTGGATCGTCGACCCCTACAGGGGTTGGACAATCGAAACCATCTCAGCAAACAAAACATTAGACATCGAGGATAATGGTAAGTTGTTTTGGGTCGATACTGACGCGGTAGTATTTACTTTACCGGCGACAACTACGGGGGTGCATTGTAAGATAACTAACGGGGGTGCATACAGTACGGTAGGAACTGCACTGTCCCCAAACTCAAGCGATAAGATCTTCGGTCCCAATCTGGACCTCGCCGACAACACGGACCTGACTAACACAAAAGCAACAGCACAGAGAGGTGATTCTGTTGTGATTAAAGATGGCCATGCGGACGGGTACGCGGTAATTGAAAAAATCGGAGTTTGGGCATAAAAGTAGTTAGGTACTGAACAGTCGGACGGTGTTTCGGCTGAATAGGAGGATTTAAAAATGCCAATGGAAGCGGCAAAAAGTTGGACGGCACCGGGTGTCAGGGGGGGGCTTTTCATTAGAATGTCCACACCCCCGAAATTCCCGGAGTGGCATAGCGATATTAGTATATTTACTCCGGATTCTAACGCGGCCCAGGAAACCTATCCGCTGGGTGGTTCGGCGGCTATTATGTCGGAATTCAAAGGTAAGGTCAATGCCCGCGGGATTGACGATTTTAAGGTTGTTGTAACTAACACGCCGTATAACGGCGCGCTTGAGATCCCCCGGGATTTTTTCAGACGCGATCAGACAGCGGTCATAGAACGGAAAGTTAATGAGTTCTCACGACAAGGACCTCGGCATTGGAGAAAAGTCGTAACTCAGAAGATTTTGGATGGTGAGACCAATAATGCGTACGATGACCAGACGTATTTTTCAACTACCCACTCGAGTGGATTGTCCGGTACGCAGGATAATGATCTGTCTATCGATATATCCGATCTACCTGTGCCCACGGCTGCGCATGGGTCGACTACGAGTCCGTCTGCTGATGAGGCCGGTGAAATTGTTATGTTGATGATAGAAAAAATGCTGTCGTATAAGGACGATGTCGGCGAACCTATGAACGAGGACCTATTGAACTTTATGGTTATGGTACCTACCAATTTCTGGAAGGCTTTCACCTCAGCCGTGAGTGACAAGAACCTTAGCAGCGGCAGGACTAACACTTTGGTCGGGGTTCAGGAGAATGAGGGGATCTCAATCAAGGTGGTCAGTAACACAAGATTGACCTGGACCACCAAGTTAGTCCTTTTTGCTTCAGGACCTGAGTCAATGGCCCTTATCAAACAGCAGGAAGGCGATATGGAAATAGGGGAAGAATTGCTCGACTCGGCCCATTATAAGAACACTAAAAACTTCAGATGGCAGGCTGACGCATCTAGAGGGACCGGATACGGATTGTGGCAGCATGCGGTCTTAGCTACGTTGACATAAGATGAACTATTTCAGGGTGAAGGACAAAAAAGGTTTCCGGTTTGAGTTCACACAACTTAAGCCCACCACCAACGACGAAATCCAGGGCTTCAAGCCCCGAACGATCCCGATCATCCGCATGACACAGAAGCAGTATGATCTTAGGAGTCACGTTGCGGTCCGTGTCGATCCCGAAAAAAAGCCACCGCTGAGCGGCTTTTTTGACGTCAGGCTAACGGGAGGAGTATGTTTCAGGGACACGGAGATCTTTGGGTTCCCTATGGACTCCGTACCCCCGGCCTTGACGAAAAGAATTGAGTCGGTGAGGGTGAGATAATGCCTCTGCAAGATGATTTCGAGGCGGACATAGTTGGCAATTTTCTATCGGATTTTGCGGTCACGGTATCTTACACCCCTTTCGGGGGATCCGCTTTGAACATCCAGGCGGATTTCACCGAACAGGTTGAGGTCGTCGATCAGGTAACGGGCGAGGTTTCTGTTTTTGACGGTTCATTTATCGTCAGTAATTTCGATGTCACGGCACCACAACAGGGAGACGGCATAGTGCATCTGTCGATAGCATATAGGGTCGACAGTTTTCAAAAGGACCAAAACTTTCCAATGACTAAACTGTTTGTGAGTAAAACGTAAAATGGGAGATCTTGCGACACTTACCGCAATTAACACTAACCTCAGGTTGGTTCTATCGTCGACGATAGGGTGGAACCTTGAGGACATGAGCGACGATCCCGATCTTGAGACCACGCCTTTGGTTGTGATTGATTATGGCAACATCTTTTTTGCTGAGGATAGTGGAGAACAGCCTAAATACATCGAATTGCCGGTCATACTGAGTGTTATAAAAAGTGAACTGACGAAGGTTGCCAGAGACCTTGCGTTTTTCTCTCAGGTAGTTTCGATAAGAAATAACGTAACGGTCGATGCTTTGAACACGGGCGACCTGTCGGTATCTAAGCTCATAACCCGAGTATTAAGCGGGGAACCGGGATCCGATCAGGAAAAAAATATATTGACGACTACGTATCCAATAACAATGAGATTCAGAGAGGAAGGCGCATGATAAAAATGGTGAGGACCCAGGAAAGCCCCAGGTGGGGGCATCTTGAAAAAGATACTGTTTACGATCACATTTACAGCGACGACGAGAATGTGATCGTAAATAGAAAACTTGCGGTAAGGCCTACTGCCGTGGAGGTCAAAGCTTTTGAAGAGTCTAAAAAACTCGAAGCTCCCACGCATAGCGTCGGGGGAGTCGACCGTTCGAAAGAAGCTTTTGTAAAAGGAGGCAAACACGATGTCTGAGAACGTACATTATTTACTAGTCGGTGAGGAAGCAAACCGAGGCACGTCGGAAAAAACTACAGTCGGTGCCATAGCTTTGAACGACCCCCAGTTTCCGAATTTCGACCCGGACGAAAGACCGAGGGGCGAGGCTAGGGGGGAAGCTTCGGTATTGGGTGATACCTTAGAGATACGACATTCCGTCAAGTGGGACAGGTCCTGGAGTTTTCCTCTATTTAGTGAGGCCGGGATTGTGGCGGGCATGTACGGAACAATGCTGAAGCATTTTACCGGTTTTGCCGGGTCAAATGAGAACGCTTCAACAGGGCAATGGGGGCACATGATGTATCCGGTGGTGAACCCATTTGCAACGGCCAACCTGGGAACGAAAGCTCTGACTTTCAACAGTAACATGAGTGAGGGCGCGCCAACGAAAGACGCGGCTTTTTTCGGAGGGCGGGTAAATTCGTGGGGATTTAAACAAGATCCCGCCGCACAATTGCAATGCAATGTCGGCAGTTTCGGGCAGAGCCGGGATGCTTCGGCGACCGCGTTGGCGGCACCCACGTACGCCGCCGAGAATCTTAGGTTCTCGTATAGCGACATGACTATGTACCAGGGCACAATAACGCGTGTCGGCACAGGCCCCGATTTTACCGACTTTACGTTCGGTGGCGGGCCTTCGATCATAAAACCGGACAGCGTCGACCTTCAAATAGGCAATTCGTATACTGACGTGTTACGAATGTCCGGTCAAACGTTCGCTGATAAAACCAGGTTGACCAGTGACGGTTGGTTTTATGACCTAACGTTCAAGTTGGACTGGGAAGATCCCGCGAGCGGGTTCAGTTCAGTAGACGATTTTAATATGTGGGTAAACGCGACGAGCACCAATAATTTTTTTCTTCATTGGAACACCGGCACACAAGCCGGGACCGGTGACAACCATCAACTGTATATTGATCTGCCTCAGGCTACCAGAAAAGGCGGGGATTTCGAACTCAGCATAAAGGACGATTCTATGGTAACACTCAAGTACCGCGGTAAATTTAATGCCGTTACGCAGTATCTGTTCGGTATCCTGTTGAAAAACACAGCGTCGAGTCTGTAATGGCCAAAATAACATTCCATCCCGATCTTGAGATAGATTACGTACTAACCACCGATCGTGACGCCGCTAAAAAAGGGAAGGAGACGGCAGTATTCTACACCAAACACGCTAACTACAGAAGTATGATCGCTCTCAGGTGCGACATGGCCATGCATGATGACGACGAAAAACTGAATGACGACGAAAAATTGAACGCAAAAAAGAAACGTGAGTACCGTCAAGACTGTCAGAGAGCACACTTCATAAAGCATGTCAGGGCTGTCGGGTACCGGATGATCATGCCTGACGGAAAATTGAAAGACTTATTGACCGGAGAAGACATATATGACTATGCCGAAGAAGACGTACTGTATGAGCTTCTCGGAGCAATAGACAAGGTCAGTGTATTGACAGCAGGTCAAAAAAAAAATTTCATGCCGGGGTAGCCCTGGTATGTCATAACAGGACCGACGAAGGCCGGGTTAAGTTCGAGTGTTCTGTATGCTCCGATCAGGACAAAAAGGACAGGAACTGTAAGAACATGAGGAAGTACCCACACACGATACACTACCGGGGCGTAGGCAGTAAAATCACAGAAGGGATTCGGAAGTCTAACGCACGTAAGATAGACACCCTCAGTAACATAAGATTTTACGAGTGCCCGGGGTCAGCAGTACCGGCACTGGTAATGTCAGTACTCAGGGTTGTTTTTCTTTGTGTCGAAACTAAATCATGGCCTTTTCCGGGTGGCATGATGGAGCAGCCGGATTGGTTCATTGAATTATACGTGATGGCAAAAAATGGCTAAAAACAGAAGAGATGTCAGAGTCGTAGTAGGGCATGAGGACGAGGAGCTTGACCGAGGTTTTAAAAAGTCCACGGTTACTGTCCAAAAATTCGTAAAAGACACGTCCCGAAGCTTCACCTCACTTGACATACTGACGACCGCGTCGTTCGCAGGCATAACAGCAGTCGTGTCGGGCGGGCTTCTGAAAATGGCCTTTGACGCGGCGACTCTGCAGGATGAAGTAGGGAAATTGGCACTTCGTCTCGGGTCGAGTGTAGAAGCGCTCAGTAGGCTTCAGATAGTTGCGGAGCTTTCGGGCGTAGCCTTCAATCAATTTGCTATAGGCCTGCAGAGACAGACCAGAAGGATATCCGAGGCTGCGAAAGGTACCGGCGTTGCCAGGGCGGCTCTGAGAGAATTGAACTTAGAAGTTCAGGTACTCAAGGACTTAGCACCCGAACAGCAGTTCGAAATAATAGCCGAAAGATTGAAAAAAGTTGAGAACGCTACCGACCAGGTTAGGTTAGCCCAACAGCTTTGGGATTCTGAAGGTGTTAAGCTTCTGCAGATAGCGAAGAGCAACGTAACAGAAATGAAGAGGCTTGCCGATGCTACCGGGCTTGTGTTTACTGAGGAGGATTCAAAGCGGGCGGCCGATTTCAACGATAAAGTCCTAATTTTCAAAAGGTCGATTCAGGCGGTATCTCAGCTAATAGGGGGCGCACTGATCCCTACACTATCGACAACACTTGACGGGGCCAAAGATTTCATAGACCTTTTCCGTGATCTTACTCCGCTTGAGGCGGGCAGAAAACGCATAGATCTACTGAAAGACAGCATTAAAGCGCTGTTGGAACCGACGACAGCACAAAAATTCCTGCAATCTATCATTAAACCTCTCAAGTCACTTAATGACCTTGAGGCAGAGTTGAGCATTGCGTTAGCGAAACAGGGAGTCTTGGAAGAACAATCGAACGTGATCACCCTCGGTATAGTCAGAGTGTCAGACGCAGCTGCGGAGGCCGCCGAAAACTTTAGAAAATTCCAATTTGAGGTTAGCCAATTCAAAGAATTTGATATCGGAACTGCTAAAACCATAGATGAGTTTGATAAGTTAGCCGCTAAAGCTCTTACCATCACTGACGTATTCACAGCACAGGAGAAGGCCAACGCCCTTACTGTCGGTAAGAACATACAGCTTTCGGCTTTTCAAGCTTCCGAGATCGTAAAAAACAACACTTTGACTGCGCTGTCCGAGGAAGCGAAAACGAAAGCCATGACGGTTGCCTCAAGAGGACTACAGACCCAGATACTCAACCTCGTCGAAACTAATAAGTTTGGCGCGCGGGCGCTCGGCGATGCTTTCGTGCAGGAGGCGAAGGCTTTTATAGCCGGAAAAGCCGCTCAGGCCGCTGTCGCCGCTGTTTTTGAGACTGCATTGGGATTTGCGACTATAGGCACATTCGCATCGGCGGGACATTTTGCAGCAGCCTCTAATTTTGCGATAGTCGCAGGTGGAGGTTTGGCCGCTACGTTCTTAGCACAAGGATTGTCAGGCGGGTCCGATCTTCCCGGAGGCCCTGCTGAACGTAAGAGAGATGATGAGAGGGAGAAAGAGAGAATAAGGAACGAAAGAGTCAAGGAACTGACGGAAGAAAACGACAGGAAGCTTGAGGAAAAAGAGGAACGGATAAGGATTTTAGAAAAAAGAATTTCCGAAAGAGACCTAACCCCCGAGCAAACCAGAGAAGTTAGGGAGTTTGAGGAAGAGGAAGAGCTGTCGGAACTCAAAAGGACTAAGCCGGCACAATTCAAGGCGTCGGTCGCAAAAACGGCAGTTTTGGCCCCTTCCGTCACAAACATTTTTAATATCGAGGGGGTGATCGCAGACGGAACTATAGACAGTTTCTTGCAGGATATGCTGATACCATCTTCGAAGCGTCTTTCTGATCGAAACGTTTCGATTAACCTGGAGACCGTGACATAATGTGGGCCAAACCGAAACTATTCTACGCTAAACATTTTACGACACTTTCGTCCACCCAAGACGCGGTCGGTTTTCCGGCATCAAATCTTGTGGATATGAGAGAGGGCGTCGTATGGAAAGGTGCCAGTTATGAAAACAAAATAACAATAGCTTTTGCAGACACAAACCCCGACACGTTAACTGACAGTGATAGTGGTTTTCTAACTGCCGGTTTTGCCATAGGGCAGACTTTTGAGGTGTCAGGAAGTGCGAGCAACGACGGTAATTACCTCATAGCTGGGGTTACCGCAGGTACGATAACATTAGATGCTGGCGACGCCTTGGTGGCCGAGTCTGCCGGTGCCTCAGTCTCTTTAGTGATAGATCAGTTTATTGTGCCTAACACTCCAGCATCAGCAGTAAAAGTGGATTACTTTGGTATTGCCGGGCATAACCTGTTTACGGTCGGTGCTACCGTAGACCAACAGTATTCCACTGATGATTTCTCAAGTGACATTAACAGCTTTGTTGCGCCGTTCATCCCGACAAACAATAAAACCTTTGTTAGGGAGGGTGACCAGCAAAGTAAGGTTTATCACAGGCTGAAACTTTCCGGGATGACCGCGGCGCCGGTAATGGCGGTGGTTAATTTCGGTGAGACAGCAATACTTGACTACACAACAGTAAAGTTTGACCCGGACAGGGAACAGAAGTCAGCTAACGTCAACGTCACTGTTGAAAAGTACGTCGCCGGGATTCACGTATTTGGTGCTGAAGATTGATAAGAATCAAAATGAACGATGTTGACATAGCGTGCCATGACGTTCTGCAGGCATGGTGGGAGGCGTCAGGACTTAATAATTTTTTTTTCGGTTGGGACACTAACGAACATCCGACCGAAGTGTATTTGATGCGCCCCGCAAAGTCATTTAATAACCCGCTCACTTCACAAGGGCTACTTAGGGACCTGTTCCTCGATTTAGTAGGGCGGAAAGAATGATATTTCCTAGAGTTTTCCTTGCCGGATGGAACCCTGATAACATAATTTCATATCGAATAGACCACACTAAGGTGTTAGGTGATTTAGCTGACATACCTCTGCTCTTTGAGATTGGTGCGTCAGTAGGATCAAATAGCGTAGATACCCGGATCGTTATTGATCGATTGATTGAGGACGCAAACCGGGTGAAGATTGCGATTGCCGACGCGGACGGGGTCGAACAGAAAATTGAGCAACCGACATTGCGCTGGAGTTCGATATTAAGAACGGGGTACACAGTTTTCAAAGCTTCTGAAGTCTCACCTACTGAGGACACCTACTTTTTCCTGTATTTTGACATAGATCACGCAGATAATACAGCAAACGTGGGGGATGTCGGAAGTACGCCTGGGAAAGCGGTTTATGGTGCCTCTACCGAGGCTCACTACAATTTCGAAGAGGATCCGACGGGGGGAGGTTCTCCGGTTTTGGACAGTGGTCCTAACGGGTTCGACCTTGAGAATGTGGGCATGGGTTCCGGGGACCTCGTCGATGCAGTTGTGGGTAAAGGTCTGGATTTCAGTTCGGTACCAGGGGGGCTTAAGGACGTAGCCGGAAGCGATCTCGAATTGTTAGGTGATATGACCGTCGAGGTTGCAGTCAAACCCCTGGCTTTCCCGGTCGATAGGGGACGGATAGTGCATAAGGGTGGACTTGCGCGGATGCTGTACGCTCTGACGGTGCTGTCAGACGGTAGGATCAGGTACGAACATCAGACGGCTACTACGGAAGAGATAGCCGATATGACCGATGTTTTTCTGTCCCTCGGGGTTTTTACGCATGTTGCAGTCACGAGAAACACAACCGCCAAAACCGTTGACTTTCTTATAGACGGCGAGTTCATTGAAACCGTATCATACTCTAATAATCCTAACACGACCGGGGGCACGTTCGATGTGGGTTTCACAAATACCGGCGGTGGTCCCCTACTTGGATGGGACGGCGTAACCGACCAATTGACCATATCCACAGGCCGAAGAGGCAGGGCCTGGGTAAAAGCCAGGTACCATTCGTTCTTCGCTAAGGACCTCGCGTCCTACAGTATTCTGCACGCACCTTCCTGTGTTCAACCTACGACCGTCGTAACAATACCTGAGAGTCGGCCTGACACTGTTGTTGAGGTAGATTTGACAGACACCCGTAAGTTCGGGGGGCGGAAGAGGTTTGACGATATTACGGTTGCGTTAGGTAACATAACGGACGGTGCGATTAAGATATCACAAGATCAATCGTTTGCCGATACCCGTACGGTCACTTTTGATTTGATCGGTCGCGCCAATTTCATAAATATTTTGGCCGACGAGTTCATAAAAAACAGGGCGGTAAGGGTGTTAAGGTCCTTCGATTCTTCCGATCCATACTCTAACTATATGCCGGTTTTTAGCGGTGTGATTTTTGACGCAAAAAGATCGGGCGATCGTTGCGCGATCGTGGCCATGGACTCGTTGGGAGCAAAGGCTAACGTCGGGATCCCTTTCGATGATGATCCCGTGGACATAGACGAAGGCGGCGAAGCTTCGGATATTCAGTCAAACGTATACAGCAATAACAATGCGATTGATATCATGTTAGACATATTGACGGGCAATTTTGTTCAAGATAACCCAAATACGTCAGCTGATAACGATTCTATGTCATTGTCTACTGCTGAGGTAGACACGGTATTTTTTGAAGTCCTGCGTGATCTGTGGTTTTCAGGGGTGGTTTTTAACAGGGTCCTGGTTAAACCAGTTCCGGCAAAAAAATTACTCAACCAGATTATGGAGGAGACTAACAGTTACATAGTGAATAACGGGTCCCGATTTATGCTAAGGCCTTTCGTACCGCTCATTCTTGGCGGTACGGTGGTAAAAGAGTACTCTGATGCCACCGGCATACTGGAGGGGTCAATATCTCACGACATGGGGTTCCGTCAGTTTTTCAACAAAATAAAATTTTTTTTCGACTATGACGAATCTGGAAGTGAAGAGAGCGACGATCCTTATGAGTCAGTGTACATCAAAGAGAACACAGATTCGTCAGGAGCTTCGGAACAGGACGAAACGAAGGTTAGAACGATCCGTAGTAAATGGATCAAGTCCCTGTCCTATGAGCAGCCTATAGAAAATAATGCGTCGATGACCGGCGTAATTTTGTACTACCTCAGTAAAAATAACGGGGCGGGAGAAGGAACACTTTTTTATGACTTTTCAGCAGACACACTGCAGTGGACAGCTCCGGGTGGATCTATAGGTCCTGCCGTGGACGTGGGGAAAAACGGAACTTTTCAGCTTAAGGATTCAGACGAAACAAAGTTTGTGAGGGTTGCGGTTAAGGTTTCAGTCCTGCCTATCACGGACCAAACGTCTAACATAACGATCGTTTCGTTGAACGGCCTCGGCATAGCGCAATCAATAGCCGTGAGGTATCTAAATCGTTACGCCGATACGGTTGCTAATGTGACATTTCAGGTTGACCTAAATGACGTTGAGAAGATTGCAACCGGGTCAATTCAGTCTTTTGCGGACGGGGGGACCGGGGTAACTGTCGTAAACTCAACCGCCCACGGTCGAACACAAGGTCAGACCGTGGCAGTTTTGGACACTGACGGGTATAATGGGGTGTACGTAGTAAATGTCGTTTCTGACAATACATTTACTATTCCCGTTTCGTTCGGAGCAACTGAAACGGGGACATGGCAGTTGAAACTGAGAACGGGGGATTTCATAGAACTGACCACCGGCGAGGTTTCTTTGAAAGGTAAGTCAAGTCTGAGTAGAGAACAGATGATGGTCACATCACTGAAATCCATTGCCGGTAAGCACCGGTATGAAATTCAGGCGGTACAGACAAAATTGACCGAAAATTATGCTGTAATATCACCGTCAACAGTAACGGCCGAGTGGGACGATGCGACAGAAGCCGAAAAACAATTTTGTTATGTTGGAGATACGGCAAATAATCAATTAGGAATAAACAATGATCCGGGATTTGTGATACTATGAAAATAGAAACAAAAGGTTCGATAGTGGTGTGCAAGAAAGGAAAGCACCCCCGTTTCGTACATGCGAGTGGATGTGTCGCATGTAAGCAGTACGTAGAGGTAAGTGACAGGGGTGTTGTTTGCTCGCTCAACGAAAGAGTGTTCATAGAGCATTACGAAAATGGCATAGTACCGTGCCGTAAGATCGTAAGTGCTGACGGCAGTAAAGCAAAAGCGTACCTAAGCTTTGCCCAATGCTGTGCCTGTGAACATAACAATGGTAT
>Ga0114923_10002149_pt1 | contig 13440 bp, 12 predicted proteins | sample SumtaG_FD_89578 | JGI IMG/M metagenome (GOLD analysis project Ga0114923, IMG submission 89578) | Deep subsurface microbial communities from Indian Ocean to uncover new lineages of life (NeLLi) - Sumatra_00157 metaG | ecosystem: Environmental > Aquatic > Marine > Oceanic > Sediment | place: near... | reverse complement strand
TGGGTGCCCTAGACAAACGGTTCTGAGGTGGTCCGCCTCAAGACGCCTACTTGCCGGAGAGGTTCAGGCGGGAGGGAGGGCAAGGACATCGAGCATTGCCTGGTGGATTCGCGAGTTGGAGGCTACGATTTCGTCACCGAAGACATTCAGGGGGCTGCCCCCGGCGTCGGTGACGGTTCCTCCTGCCTCCATAATCAGGAGGGTGCCCGCAGCCATATCCCAGGGCTTGAGCTGGAACTCCCAAAAACCGTCGAGCCGCCCCGCCGCCACATACGAAAGGTCTAAGGCCGCAGCGCCGGGACGCCTCACGGCCAGGGCCCGCATGCTGAAATTCCGGAAGTGGTTCAGGTTCATCTCGAAATGTTCTTTCAGTTCGTACGGAAAGCCGGTACAGAGAAGCGCCTCGACCAGCACGTCGGTTTCGGAGACGTGAATCGGCTCATCATTGAGGGAGGCGCCACCCCCTTGAATGGCCGTGAACCACTCCTCCCTGAGAGGATCATAGACCACTCCACAACGAAGCTGACCCTGTTGCTGAAGCGCTATGCTGACCGCAAAGAAGGGAAATCCGTGGGTATAGTTGGTGGTCCCATCAAGGGGATCGACGATCCAGCTCGCCCCACCCTTCCCTTCGTACCCCTGACCCTCCTCGGAAAGGATGGTGTAGTCAGGGAAGCGACGGTGCAGAAATGCGACAATGGAAGCCTCCGACCGGCGGTCGATTTCGGTGACGATGTTGATCCGCCCCTTGTAATAGACCTCCGGACGGCGGCCGAATCCTTCCATGAGGATCCGACCCGCCTCTTTTGCCGCTTCCCGGGCGGCTGCTAAGTGTTCGCGAGCTTCCGAAATCACTTTTCACTCCTGCCCGGCTGACTGTATCACAGCGAAAGAACCTCCTCAACGTTACCGCCGGGGAGATTCTCAAACTCAAGGGTGGGGAGGGCAGAGTTGCCCCATATTGACTGAGGTGATATCTTCGACGTATGAAGAAAGACAGCCCCGAAAAAGCGGTCCAGCGACAGTTCGGCCATCAGGCTGCCCGTTATGCGGTGAGCCGCCCCCATGCGACAGGAACAAGCCTGGGGGTGATGGTAAATTGGGGAAAGCCCACATCCGCTGATCGGGTCCTGGACATTGCTACGGGGACAGGGTTTACCGCCTTTGCATTCGCCGAAGCCGCGGGCGAGGTGGTGGCCACCGATATCACAACAAAGATGCTACAAGAGGCCCGGCGCTTGGCAGTCGAGCGGCAACTCCGAAACATTCGCTTCCTTCAAGTAGCTGCCGAGGCGCTGCCCTTTCGAGACCAAACCTTTGACATCACCACCTGTCGCATTGCCCCCCACCATTTCGCCTCGGTCCCTGCCTTCCTTCGAGAAATGCATCGGATCCTCCGTCCCACGGGGCGCTTCGCCCTGACGGACTCCTCCAGTCCGGAAGAACCGGAGCCTTACATATGGCACCAAGAGATCGAGCGGCTTCGGGACCCCACCCATGTGCGGAATTACACGCCTTCAGAGTGGCGGAGGTTTGTTGCGGACACGGGGTTCACCCTGGAGGAGCTGACGACTTCCCACCGGACTGAATTGGTTTTTTCGGATTGGGTTCGAACTTCGGGTTCCCCTCCCGACGTGGTGGCCGAACTCCGCCGGCGATTCACCGAGGCCTCCCCCGCGGTCCGGGAAGCTTTCCGCATCCGCGAGGTAGGCGGCGACTTTCACTTCTCGTGGATGCTTGTTATTCTTCTCGCCCGTCCCGCCTAGAGCTGCAGCAGTTAGCTATCGGCTGTCAGCAGACTTCGGCGAGCTCAGTCGAGCCGTCAGCCACAGAAGAGCAGGTCCCGGGCAATCGCAAGAATCGACGCGTGCAAAGTCAGCTTGCCATCACCGTCCGGCCCCGCGCCCACGCGCGGAGGGCTGTGATGTCCTCCTCCCGGGTCACGGAGAGGGGTGTGGTGGCCTTAAGTTCATCAATGAGGAGGGAGGTATCGACGTCGGTGTCACGGGAAAAGGCGGTGTAGAGAGCAGAGACAACGGCCTGCTCGATCTCGGCGCCGCTAAACCCTTCTGATGCCTGAGAGAGCGCGCCCAAGTCAAAGGCCGCGGGATTGCGCTTTCGCTTCTTTAGGTGAACAGTAAAGATTTCCTTCCGGGCGTCCGCGTGAGGCAGGTCGATAAAGAAAATTTCATCAAAGCGCCCCTTGCGCATCAGTTCCGGCGGCAATCCTGCAATCTGATTACAGGTGGCGACGACAAATACGGGACCTTTCCGCTCCTGCAGCCACCCCAAGAGCCGGCCGAAGATCCGCTTAGAGAGCCCGGCATCCGCCTCCGAGCTTCCCGTCGAGGAAAAGCCTTTCTCGATCTCATCAATCATCAGCACACAGGGAGCCATGCGTTCTGCCATCTTCAGGGCCTTGTCGAGGTTTTTATCCGACTCGCCAACGTATTTGTCGTAGAGTCGTCCCGGCTCCATCTTGAGCAGCGGCAGCCCCCACTCCCTCGCCACCGCCTTGCAAGCCATGCTCTTGCCGCAGCCCTGCACTCCCAAGAGGATAATACCCTTTGGGGGTGGAACGCCAAATCGCTTGGCCTCGGGAGTAAAGGCTTTCTTCCGCTTGGCAAGCCACCGCTTGAGCCTGCCAAGTCCTCCGATCTCCGCCATACCATCTTCGGGGGGAAAGTACTCCAGAACCCCCTCCTTCTCGAGCAGCTCTCTCTTGGTCTCGATGATGACCTCGAGGTCTCTGCGTGTCAGAGCCAGATCGCGGAGAATCGCCTTGGTCAGGGCCCGCTCCGCCTCAAACAGCGTGAGCCCCTTCATCCCTTCCACCAGCCGGTCGAACTCATCGGACGAAATCTCCACCTTGATCCTGTGCTCTCGGGAGAGATTCTTGACGACGTTCTTCGCGAGGAGCTTCAGCTCCTTCTCAGTGGGAAGGTCCATCCTGAAGAAAGCCGCGAGCTTTTCCAGCTCGGGGGGAAGGGTGATTTGTGGTGCGGTGATGATGAGGGCCCTGCGATCCTTGGCAAAGGGCCTGGCGAGGTCCTGAAGTTGGCGGACCACCTCGGCCTCACCCCAATACCGGTGCAGGTCTTTGAAGAGGTAGATCCCTTCACCCGGGATGGCGGTCACGTTACCCAGAGCCTTGAGGGGATGTTTGCTATCGTAGATCGGGTTGCCTTCTCCGGCACGCTCGAGCCCTCCGGTGACCGTCCAGACAAAGAGGGGGATACCGAGTTTCGCCGCAACACCCTTGAGACCCTCTTCAATCCGCTCCTCTTCGTAGGTCTCAACGGCGATGATCGGACAACGGGAAAGGATGAGGATCTCGAGATCCCTCAACACTTCCATGTACCCCCTCTGCTTCGCACGACCTGATGGGCCCGTAAGAATCATACCACAGCAAATTTCATTCCTATTTTTTGTAGGGGTGGGAAAGGATTGCTATGTGAGGGTGGAATCTTGCCCAGTGAATTCTTGATGTGATCCCTGAGGAGTTAGCCAAGTCCCATGGTAAAGAAGCCAGCTTGGCAATAGATCAGAACGAAGATGGCATACGCGAGCATAAAACAGAGTGTCGCTGCCCCAAGACCAAGCAAGACACCTTCCACGACACTCTCGTTCGCAGTTGCTACTTGCAAGGCCCTCTCTAGCCGACACACGAACGCCGAACTGCCTACGCCGCGGAGGGCGCGGCTTAGCGTAACATAGAACCTCGCGAAAGGAATTACGCGCACTCGCGATAACATTGCTCCTCCCCCTGACTCTCGTCAAAAAGGATCATAACCCTCCGAAGAGAGGATGGATCCAGATTGTTCCGAAGGGACTCGAGGAAACGGGCCAGGTGGTACGGGGTGATCCCCCTCTCTCCAAGCTGCCTGATCTCCTCTTCGTTGAATTCGTTGAGGTCTTGCCCATCCTGCTTGGGATCGTCCTCAACGGCCGCGATGCGACGGCTTTTCATGGTCCCTCCTTACCGAAAGTTCATAACCGAATTTGTGCAAGGGGGGTGCCAGATACGCAGAGATTAATTTGCGTCCAGGAGCACGCGAACAGACGGCCATGAGGGATGCCCGTGACTCTTGCAACCTCTTGAATTCTAGTTGATTTCTATGCCTGAAATGGATTTGAGCCAACTAGGACGGGGTGATTGTAAGAATAGGTGCACCTAAGCCAACATTTTTGAAGGGTAAAATCTCTGGTCCGTTTGACAAGCCAATATGTCTTATTGACAGGAAGATGACGAATTTCAGGCGCCGAGAATCTTTCCCTGCCAAATGTAGGTACGGGGGACTCGCTTACTGATATTACAGAGGATCTCGTAGGAAATCGTACCAAGGCGCGCTGCCCACTCATCGGCCGAGAATGCTTGGTCACCCTGCCTTCCGAGAAGGATTACCTCCTCTCCTTCTTGGGCTCCCCCCACATCGGTCACATCGATCATTATCATGTCCATACTTACCCGGCCGATTACCGGTGCCCGCTGACCCCGGATGAGTACCTCTCCTTGGTTCGAGAGAAGACGATTATAGCCGTCTGCATATCCCACCGGTAACGTAGCCACCAGGATATCTCGCGGGGCAACGTACGTACAGCCATAGCTCACCGTCCCGCCCTTTGGCACCTTCTTCATCTGCGCAATGCGGGTCATAAACGTCAGGACCGGCTCCCAGGGGTGGCCTTGGGAGACGAATAGTGATGGCGGATAACCGTAGAGCGCAATCCCCGGACGCACCATATCCAGATGGGTTTCGGGAAGGTTCAGGATGGCCGCGCTATTGGCGGCGTGGCGGAGAGGAACGGCAATTCCTGCCGCCTCTATCTCCCGGACTGCCTCGAGAAACCGCCGAAGCTGCTCCAACGCGTGGCCCTTATCGGCCGCATCAGCAGCAGCGAAGTGGGTCATCACCCCTCCCAATTCCAATCCAGGGAGATGGACGATGGCCTGCGCACCGGCTGCGGCCTCAGACGGGTGAATTCCTAATCGCCCCATCCCGGTATCGATCTTGAGATGAACTCTCACGGCCTCCCTGGAGCCTCCAGTGCTGGCGGAGAGGGCCCGGGCATGGAAGGGATGGTAGACCATCTGATCGAGGCGGTATTCGGAAAGAAGTGGACCCTGATCGGGAGGAGTTGGACCCATAACCAGGATGGGAACCTGAAGGCCCTGGCGCCTCAGCTGGACCCCTTCTTCGGGTAGAGCAACACCCAACCAGGTTGCCCCGGCCTCGACGAGGGTGCGGGCCACAGGGAAAGCACCGTGGCCATAAGCATCTGCCTTGACCACCCCCATGATCTGGATGTCCCCCACGCGGTCCCGGACCCGACCAAGATTCCGGGCCAGGGAATCCAGGGACACCACGGCTTGGGTTGTCCTATTTCTCACGGCACGCCTTCCCATTGCGGCCATGATACCAGGACCGCTTCCTTCTCGCAACGACTCCCATATTAGACTAAAATATGGAGAAAACATGACTTTTTCATCGAAATTAGAAGAACAATGTGAATAACTAAATGTTTCGATCATTTTCAGCAGAAAACTACTCTAAATCGCATCACAGCACACCTTGCATTCCATTAGGCTGTGGATTATTGTAGCCGCTGTTAGCACTCTATCCCGGTGAGTGCTAACAATGGCGTGCAACGAATTGCCGTTTGAGGACCGGTGTAATCCGGGGGGTCCAACACCAATTTACGTCAGCGCGAGGGCTGAAGAAGGAGGTCGACAGGGTATGGCGGTGAGAGTTCAGCCACTACACGATTATATCCTGGTAAGGCGATTCGAAGAGAAGGAAGTCAAGAAGGGCGGAATCATTATTCCCGACTCGGCAAAAGAGAAGCCGCAAGAGGGGGAGGTGATCGCCGCCGGTCCCGGGAAGCTGACTGAGGAGGGCAAGCGGCTTTCCATGGACGTGAAAGTTGGAGACAAGATCCTTTTCGGAAGGTACTCGGGGAACGAAGTCCGGATCGACGACGAAGAATACCTGATCATGCGGGAAAGCGAGGTCCTCGGCATTCTGAAGTGAACGGGCACGACGGATCTCAGAATCCGTTCAACGCGTGTAAGGCGCAGTGAGGGCGAGACTAACCTGTTTCGTAGAAGGAGGGAGTGATCGATGCCGGCAAAACAACTCTCGTACAATGAAGATGCCCGGCGGCTCACGCTGCATGGCGTAGACCAGCTCGCCAAGGCGGTGAAGGTGACCCTGGGTCCCAAGGGACGCAACGTCGTCTTGGATAAGAAGTGGGGCGCACCCACCATCACCAAGGATGGGGTGACGGTGGCCAAAGAGATCGAGCTGAAGGACCCCTTTGAGAACATGGGGGCCCAGATGGTCAAGGAGGTGGCCTCTAAAACCTCAGACGTGGCGGGGGACGGTACCACCACTGCCACCGTGCTGGCCGAGGCGATTTACCGGGAGGGGCAGAAGAATGTAACCGCCGGGGCCAATCCCATGGCCCTCAAGCGAGGCATTGAAAAGGCAGTGGAGGCGGTGGTCTCGGATCTCAAAAAGAACAGCATCGCGACCAAGGGCAAGAAGGAAATCTCCCAGGTGGCAACCATCTCTGCCAACAACGATAGTACCATCGGCAACCTGATCGCCGAGTCCATGGAGAAGGTCGGGAAGGACGGCGTCATCACCGTGGAAGAGGCCAAGGGGATGGAGACCACCCTGGAGGTCGTGGAGGGGATGCAGTTCGACCGGGGGTACCTCAGCCCCTACTTCGTCACGGACGCGGAGCGCATGGAGTGTGTGGTTGAAAATCCCTTTCTCCTGATCTGTGAGAAGAAGATCGCCAACATGCGGGACCTCCTCCCGGTCTTGGAGCAGATTGCCAAGATGGGGAGGCCGTTGGTGATCATCGCCGAGGATGTGGAGGGCGAGGCATTGGCGACGTTAGTGGTCAACAAGCTGCGGGGAACGCTGAACGCCTCGGCGGTCAAGGCCCCGGGGTTTGGCGATCGTCGGAAGGAGATGCTGAAAGACATTGCCATCCTGACCGCCGGGGAGGTGATTTCCGAGGAACTCGGGATCAAGCTGGAAAATATCCGCCTCGACGATCTGGGCAAGTGCAAGAAGGTGCTCATGGACAAGGAAAACACCACCATCATCGAGGGGGGTGGAGACGCCAAGGCCATCGAGGGGCGGATCAAACAGATCCGGGCCCAGATCGAGGAGACCACCTCGGATTATGACAAAGAGAAGTTGCAGGAGCGGCTGGCCAAGCTGGCCGGAGGCGTGGCCGTGATCAAGGTGGGGGCGGCCACCGAGGTGGAGATGAAGGAGAAGAAGGCGCGCGTCGAGGACGCCCTGAATGCCACCCGGGCAGCGGTCGAGGAAGGGATCGTCACCGGCGGCGGCGTGGCCTACCTGAGAACCTTGAAGACCCTGGAAGCCCTGAAGTTGGAAGGGGACGAGAAGCTGGGGGCCACCATCGTGGGTCGGGCCTTGCAGGAGCCGATCCGCCAGATTGTCGAAAACGCCGGGGCCGAAGGCGCCATCGTCGTCCAAAGGGTCTTGGAAAAATCGGGTTCTTTTGGTTTCAATGCCGAGACCAATGAGTACGAAGACCTGATGGAGGCCGGGATCATCGATCCCACCAAGGTCACCCGCATTGCGTTGCAGAACGCCGCGAGTATTGCGGCGTTGATGGTGACGATGGAAGTGCTCGTGACCGAGATCCCGGAGAAGAAGGAGGCACCCGGGATGCCCCCGGGCGGTGGTGGAATGGGAATGGGAGACATGTACTAAGCAGACGGTGGACGATCCATCACTTTCGCTTTTTGAGCCAAGAACCCCCGGGATGCATCCCGGGGGTTCTTGCTTTTTCATCTTCGGAACTCGAGCGCGCGCCGCCCTTCCCCCGCTCCCAGAGGGCCCCCACGACCGACCAGGGGAACAGCAGAATCACCGTAACCATGATTGCATAGATTTTGCCCAACATCTTCCTCCAGACTTGTGTGTCGATGAGACCACCTAAATGCTAATCCCCTTCTCATTCGCAAAGGATGTGCCACAGTCTTACGACTGTAAAATAAAGAACTTCAGTGAAGAGGGAGGAACAGGGAGAGTCCGAAAAATAGGCGGACTGACCGAAAGGACTACATCCTACCAGGAAGTGACGAAGAGGAGTTCATGCTCCTGGGGCCGAAGGCACATTTCCGTTGACAGCAAAGGGAGGACTGCTACTGTAAGAAGCGAAGTTCGTAATCTCGTGGAGAAGTCAGGATGACCTCTGAGATCCAAACCATCGTATGGCTCCCTGAGGGGATCGTGCGCCTTCTCGACCAAACTCGGCTTCCTGGGGAAGAGGTGTATATCGACTGCCGGGACGCGGAGGACGTGGCCGAGGCGATTCGAAACCTTCGCATACGAGGCGCTCCAGCGATCGGTGTGGCTGCGGGCATGGGGCTTTCGCTCGGGGCGCAGACGCTGCAGGCAACCGATGTGACATCTTTTCTTCACGAGCTGAAAACCATTAAAGACCTGTTGGCCCAAACCCGCCCGACAGCCAGAAACCTCTTCTGGGGGTTGGAGCGGATCTGGACCGTAGCCGAAAAGCATCGCGATCTTTCCATACCCTCTTTGAAGCAGCGTCTCGTTGAAGAGGCGGTCAAGATGCACCAGGAAGATCTGGCCTGTAATCGCGCCATGGGGGACCACGGACAGACGCTCATCAAGAACGGCGACACGATTCTCACCCATTGCAATACTGGCGCGCTGGCAACGGTGGGGTACGGGACCGGTCTGGGAGTCGTCCGCGCCGCCTGGGAGCACGGGAAACATATTCAGGTCCTGGTTGATGAAACGCGACCAGTCCTCCAGGGGGCCCGGCTGACTGCGTGGGAACTCGTCCGTCTCGGAATTCCCTCCCGCCTCATCACCGACAGCATGGCCGGAGATTTCATGCGGCGTGGTGAGGTGCAAGCGGTGATCGTGGGAGCTGATCGCATCGCTCTGAATGGCGATGTGGCGAACAAAATCGGGACGTACACCCTCGCGGTCCTTTGCCGGCACCACAATGTCCCGTTTTACGTCGCAGCTCCCCTCTCCACCGTAGACCCCGCTCTATCCACAGGCGACCAGATCCCCATCGAAGAGCGATCTCCTGAGGAGATTACCTCCATCGCGGGTGTTTCCATTGCCCCCCAGGGCTTCCCGGTGGCCAACCCCGACTTCGATGTCACGCTAGCAGGACTGGTGAGCGCCATCATCACTGAACGGGGGATTCTTCACCCACCCTTCGCTGAGGCCATCCAGGCCCTGTGTAGATCCGCTCACTCTTCGTGACAGCAGCGAATCATGATTGAGAGAGGGGCAAAGCGCGGAGGCGGCCGAAAGATATGGCCGTTAGTCCTCGTCTTCCTTCTGGGGTCTGCGAACGCCCTCTCCGGCGACATTCCTTCGGCTTTCACCCAAGCCCTGTTGGCCTTGGACACCAACGACTGTCCCGCTGCCTTGAACGCACTTGAGGCCGTTTCTCACCCCCCTCCTGAAGTTATCCGCCACCGCATCATGTTTCTCACCGGCTATTGTCTCTTGAAAACAGACCAACCGGCGGCTTCCCTTCCTTTCTTTGAGCAGGCAGCGACGGAGTACGACCTCTTGGCCGACTACTCTCTCGTTTACGCCGCCGAGGCCGCGCAAGCCCTTGAGGATCACGACAAAACCATTGCCCTCCTTTCCCGGCTTTTAACACGCTACCCAAAGAGCCTCCTCGCGGAGGAAGCCCAGTTCCGCCTCGCCATGACTTATCTGGAAACGCAGCAACACGCGGATGCGGAAAAGGGCCTGCGCACCTTTGTCGACCGTTATCCGAAATCGGACCTGGCCCCCGAGGCTACCCTTCACCTGGCGAAACTTTACCTCTCCGTGGACCGTGCACAGGAGGCGGCGCGCCTCTTTAAACGCCTCTACATCCGCCTCCCGACGGACCCCGCAACCGCCGAAGCAGAGCGCCTCCTCCAGGAAATCCCCCGACTCGCAATCCTCACCTCGGGCGAGAGCCTCCTCCGGACGAAGGCCCTCTTTCGAGAGGGAAGCTATAAAGAGGCAACCACCACACTCAGCCCCCTCCTCCAAAATGAGCCTGAAAATGGACAGATCAGGTTCCTCATGGGGCGCATCCTCTTCGCCATGAAAAAGTACCCCCAGGCTATCACCACCCTCCGTCCGCTGACCGATCCCGCCGCGCGCAACCCCTTCAAAGTGAAGGCGCTATTTCTCATGGGAAGGGCCTCCCTTCGATCAGGAAAGTACTCGCAGGCGATTTCGTACCTCAAGCGGATTCCCGCTTCATTCCCGCGGAACCGCCTCGCCGATGATGCCCTTTACTTGATCGGTCTCAATCTCAAGGAGCGTGGGGAGGATGTTGCCGCCCTCAAAGTCTACGCAAGCCTGATTCGCCGCTACCCCGCTGGAGGTTTAGGGGATAGTGCCAGGTGGAATAGAGCCTGGTTGTATTACCGGCAGGAAAACCTCAAGCGGGCCGAACACGAATTAGAACATATCGCAAAGGACTACCCCAAATCTGGCCAAAGGGCTCAGGCCCTGTACTGGCGTGGCCGCATGCTGGAGAAGATGGGGAAAGACCGCCAGGCGAAACAGATCTACAGAAGCCTCGTGAAGGAAGCTACTCTTGATCCTTACTACGAGTGGCGAGCGAGGAAACGCCTGAGGCTCAAGCCTGAGAAACTCCCTCCGGAACTTCCTGCCTCAGTTGAAACTGCCTCGTCCCCTGCTTTGGCCAAAGCCCGGGAACTTTCATACTTGAGGATCTGGGCGGACGCGGCAGCAGAGTATTGGGAAGTCGCGACGGCCCACCGCGGTCAGATCTCCTTGCAATGGGAAGCCTGTCAGGCGCTCGTTCGCGCAAACGAATTTGAGAAGGTGGTCAAGGTCGCAAGGCGCGCGGTCTTCACCCTGCTCAAAAATGGGCAGAGAGAGGAGGCCTTGACCACGTTTGGAGGGTTTCTTTATCCTTTGGGCTTCTGGCCCTGGGTTGACCAATATGTCAAAGAGACTTCCCTCGATCCCTATTTTGTGACCGCACTCATCCGCGAAGAGAGTGCCTTCGCCCCCACGGCCATCTCCAGGGCAGGTGCCCGGGGGCTCATGCAGCTGATGCCACAGACCGCGGCGCGCGTGGCCAAGGAGATCGATCTCCCGAACCCCGTCGACCTTGACGCTCCTGGTCCCAACATCGCATTGGGAACCCGCTACCTGGCCCGCCTCCACCAGCAGTTCGGAGGTAACCTGGTCCTCACCCTGGCAGCATATAATGCCGGACCCCACGCGGTCCGACGCTGGCTCACGGACGGCTCCCTCCACGACCTCGAGACCTTCGTTGAGGAAATCCCCTATCGTGAGACCCGCAAGTATGTGAAAAGGGTCTTGGGGAGCTACGACCGCTACCGCACCCTTTACGCCTGGCCAAGCAAGCAGTGAGAGGCACCGGCTCGAACAGGGATGTCGGTTGCAGCGCTTGCGCGAACCGAAGACGTCGGGCATAATGGCTTAGCTCAGCATGGGGAGAAACGATGCGACGGGCTTTGACCATTGCTGGCTCCGATTCAGGCGGGGGGGCGGGTATCCAGGCAGATCTCAAGACTTTTACCGCCTTTCAAGTCTATGGCCTGTCTGTCCTGACCGCCATTACCGCCCAGAACACCCTCGGCGTTCAAGGCGTCGAAACGCTTCCCCCTGACTTTGTTACGCTCCAGATCCGCTCTGTCCTCTCGGATATCGGCGCCGACGCGGGGAAGACCGGGATGCTCGCCACGAAGGAGATCGTAGCGGCGGTGGCGGAAGGAGTCCGAGAATTTCAACTCCCGAATCTGGTGGTGGATCCGGTGATGGTTTCGGCCACCGGCCATCGCCTCCTCGACGAGGACGCGGTGGAGGCGGTCAAGACCCTGCTGTTTCCCCTGGCGACCGTGGTCACCCCCAATCTCGACGAGGCGACGATCCTGTGGGGGGAAAAGGTTAAGGACCTGAACGGGATGAAGGAGGCAGCGAAGGCGATCAAGGCGTTAGGGCCCCGGTACGTGCTCGTGAAAGGGGGCCATCTCTCTGGACCAAAAATCCTCGATGTCCTCTACGACGGAAAACGCTTTGAGGTCTGGGACACCCCAAAGATCCCGACCGAGCATACCCACGGCAGTGGTTGCACCATTTCGGCGGCCATCGCAGCAGGACTCGCCAAGGGCCACAAGGTGAAGGAGGCGGTTGATACGGCCCAACGGTACATCCATGCCGCAATTCGGACGGCGGTCAAGATCGGAAAGGGGAAAGGCCCCGTGAACCACCTGGCGAAGGTCGAAGGGTCCGACGTCCAAAGTCCAACGTCGCAAACGGACAGGAAGAAAGGGCGTGCGCGATGACGCACAGCCTGGACGGGAAGGAAATTATCCTGGGGGTCACAGGCAGCATCGCCGCGTACAAAGCGGTGGAGATTCTGAGGGAGCTGACTGGCCGAGGTGCGGCCGTCACGGTGGTGATGACAGAGAGTGCCCAGCGGTTCGTCTCACCCCTGACCTTTGAATCCCTCTCCAGACGTCCTATCCTCACCGATCTTTTTGCCCTTGATTACGACAAGCAAATCGGTCATGTCGCCACCGGCGGGCGGGCAGATCTCTACCTCATCGCCCCGGCTACCGCCAATACCATCGCCAAATTGGCCCACGGAATCGCGGACGACTTTTTGACGAATCTGTATCTGAGCTGCACGTGTCCGGTCCTGCTTGCTCCCGCCATGGACCGGGAGATGTACGCCCATCCCACCGTCCAGGAAAATCTCACCCGCCTGAAGGCCCGAGGGGTGCACGTGCTGGAAACCGAATACGGAGAACTTGCCTCCGGACTGATTGGCCGCGGACGCCTTGCCGACCTTCTCACCATTTGCGGAGAGGTGGAAGGCCTTCTCACTCATCAGGAAGACCTCCAAGGGGAAACGGTCCTCGTCACCGCGGGTCCCACCCAGGAGCCGCTCGACCCCGTCCGCTTCCTCTCCAACCGTTCCTCAGGGAGGATGGGCTTTGCCATTGCTCAGGCTGCGCGGGATCGGGGCGCTCATGTCCTCTTGGTCAGCGGCCCCACATCGCTTCCCACCCCCCCAGGGGTCACGCGGACCGATGTGACGACCGCTGAAGAGATGCTCCATGCGGTGTTGGGGCAACTCGATGCCACCACCATCCTCATCATGGCCGCTGCCGTGGCAGACTACCGCCCAAGCACGCACGCGCCGAAAAAGATGAAAAAGCAAGAATCCCTTACGATCGAGCTATTGCGAAACCCGGACATCCTGGCCGAGGCAGGCCGGCAAAAGGAATCACGGATCTTGGTGGGATTCGCCGCTGAAACGGAAGACCTCGTCTCCAATGCCCGGGAGAAGCTTCAAAAAAAGCATCTGGACCTGATCGTGGCCAATGAC
>Ga0114923_10002148_pt1 | contig 13440 bp, 15 predicted proteins | sample SumtaG_FD_89578 | JGI IMG/M metagenome (GOLD analysis project Ga0114923, IMG submission 89578) | Deep subsurface microbial communities from Indian Ocean to uncover new lineages of life (NeLLi) - Sumatra_00157 metaG | ecosystem: Environmental > Aquatic > Marine > Oceanic > Sediment | place: near... | reverse complement strand
CTTTATTATTTCTTTTTTTTTTTCTTCTTCTTCTTTAGTTCTAAAATAATTGAAATTTGGAATATAAAATAACTATATTATATACATTTATTAAAAATTTGGTGAATTAATAAAGTTAACAATAAGTTTTAAAACTTCATCTATAACTATGAATGGATCATTTTTTACAACAATAAACTTTGATTTGTACTTTGATTTCATAAAATTTTCAAACTCATCATATAATTTTCCCAATGATGTAATATAGTCTAGAGGAACTTTACTTTCTGATTGATTATTTCGTTTTTGTAAGTTCGCGAAACATGTTTCTGGTGAATTTTTCAAATAAATGAAAAAATATACCTTAGGCGCAGTCTTGATTAGAATATCGAACAATGACTTGTATATATCGTATCTCTTTTTGTCTGCAATTTTATTTTTGTACAAATTTGCAGGAAACAAACAATCTTCTTCTACCCAACGATCTAAAATAACTAAACCTTCTTTAAAGTCATTTAACTCATTGATTGTCAGTAGTCGTTTTTGAACCATTTCATTTTGAAACCAGTACCAATTCTTTTTCTTATCTTCATAAAATTCAGCAAGATGAGTTTGATTAGGTGTTTCAAAAAACACCTTTGTTTTTCCATAAAAATTTTTCAATTTTTCACTAAAGATAGTAGTAGTAGTATTGAAGTGGACTTCTAGATTTTTACATAAAGTAGATTTACCAGATCCAATATTTCCCAAAACTGCTATTTTGAAAAGTATAGGAGAAGTATGTTGTATCATACATTCTCTACAAAGCGGTATATACTTTTCTCTACCACCTACATCTATTCTTTTTGTCTCATTTGTAGAATTGATTTTATAATTGAAAATTGCGTTTTCTTCAAAACATTTACCACATAAAGATTTCAATTTTAGGATTTCATCAGCAATAGAAACAAGTTTACAAACTTCAAGAAATGGAACCTGTTTACTATCTGAATCTAAAGCAGATATAATAACAATTTTACCATATCTATTACAAATTATTTTTACGAATTCAAATAAATTTTGAAAAAAATGTCCTTCATCAATTGCAATAACATCATATTTTTGAACTTTATCCAAAAACAACATGAGATTCACTTTTACTCTGACACATTTCACTTTAATGTTGCTATGTGTTATGAACTCATCTTTAGTTTCATCCTTGCGAAAATCACCATCCCATTTTAAAATGACAGTTTTTTTTACCAATTTATATCTCGATATTCTTCTATTAACTTCAGTACTCTTCCCACTGAACATCGGACCGATGATTAATTCAATTTTCCCCATTTTTTTTTTTTAAAATATATATATATTATTATTTCTATTTGTTATAAATAATTTAATTGGTAAGAATTGAGAACTTAGTTTATATGAAGAAAAAAAAGTTCCAGATTCAAAATATTTGAAGAAAGAAAGTTAAATAAAGGAAATTATTATTATTATTTTATTAGAACAAATATATAACGCGTTATATTTATTTTTTTGTTTTAAACTTATGCAAATCTTTAAAGTAATGCTGAGAACAAATTCTTATTCCTTGGAAGTTACGTTTTCTCTTGAATAAACCAGTTTTCAAGCTATGAACCATTCTATTTGATGAGGTTTTTTTGCATCCATTTATACAACAAACTTTATTGTATTTCCTTCTTGATTTCTTTCTTATTATCTTCTTCTTACCTTTGCTTGTCTTCTTTGGCCCCTCTGATTTTTTCATTTTTATTTGTTCAGCTTTCCATCTTCGTATGCTTTTTATTATTTGATTTTTGGTCTTTTGATCTTCAGCAGGTTCCAAATCCTTGGGGGGTTGAGAAATATTTGATTTTTTCAAACAATCAACTTGTAAAGAAGACACGAGTTCATAGCAATATAAATTTGGTATCTTATATTTTGCTTGGATTTCACACCTGTCAAACTGCGAACTACAGCAAACCAAATCTTGATAATAAAAAAGAGGAGGGGTTTTATATTTAATTGGTACATCTAAGCTATTCAACTGCGAGGTAAAAGAAAAGAAATCGTCTTTAGGAGACAAAGGAGATATGGCGTTTTCAATTAATATTCCCGAGTTCTTTAATTTCAAATCACAAAAAGGCAAATTTTCATCGTTCATCAATCGTTTTCTTTCAGGTTCCAGCGTGAATAACAAATAATCATCCAAATTAAAATTTAGTATTTCATTATCATTTGATTGTTCGTATGACATCCTTGACTTATTCAAAAATTTTTGGTTGTTGTTTTTTTTTTGAATAATAATACCTCCCTCATCCACCCCCTGTTTGTTATTTTTAACAAAAAAATAACGTGGCCAAATCAATCAAAAATACAGTTTGATCAAAAAAATAGTTTATTTTTACTCATTACAAATGTATAATCGGCTGATGTCTTACTTAAAAATTTAACTTTGTGATCTTGAATAATTGTTGGATGTATTCATTAATGGTGTTTATCTTTCTTTTATTGATGCGGGGTATTTTAAAAAATAGTGGGTGTCATTTTTGCAAAAAAAAATTGGAATTAAATTGCTAGATGTGTCATTTTGACGATTATTTTAAAAATTCAAGTGGTTTTAAAAAGAATGAAATAGCGAGGCCTATCATAATTCCGAATGACCAATTTACCAAAAATGATAAAATTTTCAAGCAATCAGAAGATGTAGAAGATCTTCTACTTAATTTTTGATTTCTCAATTCCACGATAATAGTTTTCAAATCGTCAGTTATTTGTATTCCAAATTTTCTATATTCATCTTTATAAATTATTTCCTTTAATTTTTTTATCTCTCCTTCAGTAAATTGAGAATCTAGTCTTTTCAAAGTTTTTGAATCATCCTTTAACGAATTCATTTCTTTTTTTTTGCTAATAAAATAAATATGTTTTTTTTGCTAATAAAATAAATAAATTAAAATTTAGGGAGGGAAACCGGGGGGAAATTTCCTAGAATATTTTGGTATATCTGTCATTTTGATAGCCGTTTTTTGGAATGTGGTTATTCAAAAATTGAATAATCCCTCATTTATTTTGACATTCTTTTTCAAACCTTATAATTAAAAAAATCCTTCAAACAATAAAATATGGAAATGACAAAATGACATATTCTTTAACTAAAAAATAGAACTAGAAAAAACCCAATTAACATAATAATTAATCCTGAAAAAAAGATAACTTTTCTAAAAATTCCTGTAATTTCTTTAAAACATATCATACCACAAAGAGATGAAACTATAAAACAAGTTTGTATAATCGGAATTCCAACTGTTAATCCCAAACGTGAAAAAGTCACTAACATTTGTGCATAGTAACCAATAGCCCATAAAACTCCAAATAATATCGATGTTGGTATTACATCAAAAACCTTTTTCCTTGTTAAACTAGGATCTTTCTTTATTACTGTATTCACAACAAAATAAATAAGAATTAACGTTGATCCAAAAAAATACTGCGAAACTCCAAATGAAAAGATATACAACATATTACCAGAATCTAATTTTGCAGGTAACATACTGGTAGCATTCAACAAAGCCATAACAAAAGTTAAAAATAATCCAAGCAAAAACTTTTTAACATCAAACAAAATTTCTTGATTATCATCCTTTTCTAAAAGTCCTTGGGTTTCATTATTCTCTACTACTACTACTACTACCCTTTTCTTTATTCTAAAATCTGATAACGAAATGATAATTACTCCAACAATTAAAAACCCCATTCCAATTGATACCCATAATATATCTCTGACTTGTTCCCGAAACACCAAAATGCCATAAAGAAAACTAAAAATCATTGTTCCACCCGACCACAAAGACTGAGCCAAACTTAATCCAATCAACTGAACACAAAAAATCGATAAACATGATACTGGAACCCATAAAGCTGCTCCAAGAACACCATACCATGAAAATTCGAATGGTTTAAAAATTAAAATAATAAACGATGATAAAACAATCACTTTCGACATGAAAAATTGCAATAACATAGGATCAACTTTCTTAAGTTTTATTGGTACAGAAAGTAACCCAAAACTTAAAAATGCAACAGCTACACAAACCGGTCCTTCAATTAAATAACTCATTTATTTTATTTTTTTATATTAATAGAAATAAACAAAAAAAAAATAATATTAATGGAATTTCGACCATATTTGATACAATTTTTGATAATTATAGTTGTGGTCTTGGTTGCTTTTATTTATTACAATTTTGTTTATCAATTTTCTCCTTCTTCTTCTTCTTCTTCTGATGATGATTTGAAGAAATTAATTGAATTATTGAATCGTGATCAATATCCTAAAAGAAAAGAAAATGTTTATACAAATAAAATCACACAAAATACAGTAGTCAAATATGCTTCCAATAAAGATATTGAATTGATTATCAGAGATGATACTTTAATTGGTGTAATGAAAGATTTTTTAGAACAGAACAATAATAGTTATATTATTACACTACCTGAAATAAATCCTTCAACTCCATATAGTTTTATTGTAGCTTCAATGTGGAAAATCAATAGAACAGAATGTGATGAAAATGGATTATTGTTCTGGCGTAATAAATGTCAACATTACGATATTAGATATCCTTACGAATTTATTTTCAATCCTTGTATAGTAGGAGGCAGTGAAAAATCAGAAGTATTAATTGATTACATTCCAAATCCATATAATCCATTTGATAAAAGACAAATTTTAAGAAGACGATCAATTAAACTACTTTATACAAGAGTTTCATATTTTAAAGGCAAAGTCTATTTTGATGAAATAGTTGATTGGTGGGAAGATGAAATTGGAATTGAATTACAGAATAAAATATCAATGTTTTCAACAAATAAAAAAAGATTATGTTTTTATTAACTTTTATTTTCTTTTTTCCAAATTGATTATTTTAGTTCAAAATGATTGATTAAAAAATAAATATTATTTTTTTTTATGTATACTCAAGAAAAAAATTAAAAATCAGGGAGGAGGTGTTGACAAAAAATATATAATTAAATATTTTTGATTATGATTGAGAAAATTAAAGAAAAAATACAAACTCTATTTACTGATCATATTTTGAACATTTCAATTTATATTATTATTTATGTTATTATAAATGGATTATTTTTCTTATGGCGCCCTGTTTTATTGACAAATGTTGTATTTCAAATTATTTTAGCATACGTATATACAATAATATGTATTTTTATTGAAAACAAACCAAAAAAATTTGTAGATAATCAAATGTCGATACGCTATGACTATGTTTTAAACTTTATAGTTTTCCCAGCCTTTTTTGTTGTATTTCATGTTATTTTTGATTTATTGATTGTGTTCATAATGTTTTTTTTTCCATATGCATTGAAAAATGGCATTTTTCAAACCTTGTTATTATTTGAAACGCTGGTTGTTTGTTGTTGTGATATGTATTTTATTGTGAATTCCATTAGATTTTTGAAAAAATTTGGTAAACGCTGTATTACGGTTGCAGTGATAACGGTTATGATTATCGATATAATTTCTAAAAGAATACCACTTATATATCTAGTTTTTGTGCTTATAACTGATTCAATCGAGAACACTATTAGACCGAACAATATAGTAGAAGTTTATGCCCCTGAAGACAGTTCATGGATAACTGATGCACCTATGCCAGCACATATGCCTCATGAAATGAAAAATATGGACAATCAACCTATATATGTAGTAACTTAAATTGTTATCAAACTTTTGTTAATCAAATAAATAATAATTTATCTAGAAATATATTTTTTTTACTCAATCAATTTTCTATTTGTATGCTGGTAAACCAATACCAAACATTGATGTAATAACTGATTCTCAATATATGTAACTTAATTTATTATAACTGTAGAAATAAATTAAATCAAAGAACTTTCTCCACCTTTTAATATTACATTAAGTTTAAATTGACTTGTATCTTTTAAATACAAATAACAATAACTGTTATGTTTTTTTATAACAATTTCTCCTATTTTTTGACCAATCCTTATTACATCATGCTTTGATAAATCAAATTCTAAATTTATGTTATCTGTTACATATCCAGCTCCAACAATTACATCAAAGGAGATGTTCTTCATTTTAAATTTTAAGTATCCTTGTTTATTTTGATCTGAAATGAAAGAAATTCCTGACAAGTTTCCAAAAAATGATTCCACACTTACTTTGCCATTTTCAGGTGCATAGATATCATGATCATCTTGTATAAAATCGTTTGGTCCTCGAATGTATATCCCAATTTTATTTTCGGTATCATAAATTTCTCGTATAACACCTGAAATAGGAGAAACCAATTTTGTTGAATAATATGATTTCACCCAATTAGATATATTTGAAGTAATTTCATGAATTTTGGGTTTAGTTAAATTTTCATTAAATTCAATCAAAAAATTATCAATATTTAATTCATTCATTTCATCCATGATATCATTATGTTTCAATTTCCCTGGATATACATCAGCATTCATAAATGATGAAAAATGATGTACGATATATGAAAATTTTCGTACTTTATAGAAATTGTAACCATAATAATTATCCAAAACATAAATTTCTTTTGGAACTTGTTTCCTTGTCCATTTTAATTTTTTTTCTGTATATGAATGTATATCTAAAACAAGTATTCTATAATCTTTATTCTTTTTTTGTTCAATTTCTTTTCGAATTTTTATACGAAAATCAGTTTTCCTCGTTTGTTTCCGCTCAATATGACAAAATTCATACCTGTTCAAATCACATTCTACATTACGATTTTTATCTCCTACAATTAAAGAAACATTTTTTAATTTTTTTCTCAGTATTCTAGCCACTTTTTCAGCAGTTTTATCGCAATCTTTATCTTTATAACATTTTGCATGAGGAACCGTCAAAATTATATACACAGGTTTCATAATTTTTTTCTTCTTCTTTTTTAAATTGGTATATATAAAAAAAGATTATTATAAAAAAAAAATTAGATTCATCTAAATCATTTTTCATGGTATAATTGATTCCATTATGCATTTGTTAACAATTTTTAATTTATTTGTCGGAGAATTAATCTCGGCCAAATTGATTGAGGGAGGAGGTAGATTATAAAAAGGCCGTTTTTTCGGGTATCCAATTCATGTAGATTATAAAAATTCAGCCTTAGGGCCGTGCCACCTCCATTTTTCAGCCCGGAGAATTAGAAAAGTGGAAAACAAAAAAGACTTTTTTCAGAAAATTTTCTTCAAAAACATCGCCATTTTCTTTTGACGTCTAGTTTCAAAATCCAGAGTTTGAGAAGACAAAAATATAGCTATTATTTTTTTCACTTTTTTTAGTAGCACTGCGCTAAGGAGACGGGGTGGCAATGGGGAGGATAATTTTCGTTGGGACGGGATAATTATTTGTCGTGGATTAAAAAAAAAAAAGTATGAATGCCCCATCAGTTAAATCACAAAACTTAACATCAAGAAAATTTAATAATTACTCAACCAGTATTACATTATTAATGATCGAATTGTTGGGGCTTCCCAAAATTTATTAATTTTGATTGAAAAAAAAATAAAATAAAAATGGAAATTAGTAACGATGGTATTGGGTTATTGTTGAATGCTTGGAATTTTGTCAACTATAATAATCGAGTTTCATCTGGTTATTCACTTCTTTTTAGAGATTACAAGAATGTAGAACAGAGCATTGGCATACCAAAGGGAAAAGTGGCTATGTACGATAATTTTTTGTTTGATAAAGAGCAGTATACATACATATTCTTGGAGTTTGGTGGGAAAAAGAAGAATAGGAAAAAAAAATTGGAAATCAAGTTCAAAGAATCATCGTTTTCAAAATGCTTAACCCCAATTTGGAATGTTCAAACGGATAGAATACCTGCTGACAATTTTATCATTGTGTTTTTTCATAATATGGTCAATAATTATTTGGTTTTACAGATTTCTTCCAACAAAGGACATATATTTGGATTGTTTGACCCTTCTAAAATTAACTTGGATTTATACCGGATGAATTTTTACAGCAATACCTTTCTGAACATTAACACAAAACAGTTTGACTTCTATAGAAAAATATTTTATTCCAAATAGTAGATATATATATTATTGTTGTTGAGAACTTTTTTAAACAATATAAAAAAAATTTATTCAAGAAAGATAAAAGGTTGTCAATTTGTTCATTTTTTGTACCTTTAATTTAAACTTTTCCTTTTGGTCAATTTTTAGTTTTATTAATTGTTCTTTAATTTTCTCCTTTTTGTACTTGAAATCTTTTTGTAAAATGTTTAATTCATGAACCAAGGCTATATAAATAGCATTTTTAACTATAAAAGATATTTTTTTATTATCTTTCATTATACTTCTTTTTTTCAAGAATTTAACTCGTTCTTCTAACTTGTTAACTTTTTCTTTCAAATCTTTATTTTCTTTTATCATTTTTTCATCATTATCTTTTTTTGAACTACTCTCATTAAAATAAGTAATATTGTTAGCAGAACATTCAAGTGTCTTTATATTTTCCGTATAGAATTGTTCCATTTATTTATTTATTTTATTATAATATTTATAAAAAATAATAATGACAACTAAACATGAAAGAAAACCGTTTGGGGTTAGTCGAATTTCAATGAAGTTAGCAGAAACTGTTAACTTATTAGATCCTATTTCGCATGATCCAGAAATTAAGGAAATAAATGAAGGATCTGGAGAACAAGGAGATTTTGTATGGATTTATAGAAATCCACAATTGAAGAATGATTATAATAATATTCATAATATGATGGAAACTTCAATTTGTCTTACAACACAACAACTGAATGCTTACTCTAAATGGGTTTACAATCGTTATTTTGAAAACACGTTAGCAAAATTTAAACGAGTTGATTTTGGGAAACAATTATTTGCAGATTATGAAACATTTTATTCTAAAAAAAATAATGATTATAAATATTATTATCCCCATCCTTACAGAACTATATTTGATAGAGTTTATAAACGATCATATGTTCTTTTTTTTGAGTATAAAGATTTTTTAGGTGATTACCTTAATACTATAAAATACGGAGGTGTTTACACAGGAAATTTTGGGAAAATAGTTAACATTGAGTTAATGTATACATTAAAAAAGGGGTTTAAACGACTTTGGAAGCATGATGGTGTTTTGACATTGAAACTAAGTGATAGTGGAGGAGATTATGATGCTTTACAAGTAGTTAAAGAGGGTAATACGGAAATTTGGCCACTTAGTACTGGTCAATCTCAAGGTACAGAAATATTACCATATTTGATACAAAAAAATAATGGACCAATTCAAGTTGCACTTTTACCAAAAATTGAAACTTTACAGGATAGATCATATTGGAAAGCACTTCTAGCTGGAATTCCTTTACACAAAGCAAAGGAAATTAGGAATAACTTAAAACATATTGATACTAAAAACCTTGATTTATTTAAACAATTTAAATCAATTATTGATGAAATTGATATTTATGGAGATTTATTAGATATATTATCTTCGTTTGAAATTGAAGATAAATATAATTCTTACATTAATTTATTGAGTATAAAAATTTATAAAAAAGTATTAAAAGAATTATCAAATAGAAAAAAAATAGACGAAAAGGATTTAAAAAATATATACAAACATCATTTAGGCACTTTTGATCCAACTGATTTTTTAAAAGTCGATTATTATACTGACTCCTATATTACTATGCCTGGTGTTACTTTGACTGATCTTGAGTTAAAACAAAAAGCGAGATATTTGGATGAAATAGGATTACCAACATTACATCATTTTGTAGCATTTGTTATGGATACTACATTAAACTATATTCATATTGAACCGTTACATCCAGTGAAAAATGTATATGTTTATGAACGTGATCAAAATGAATTTATTGATGATGACAAGTATTTGGCTTTCCAAAGATTAATCAAGTTTACGTATGATGATGGGAATGAAAAAAAATGGTTGAGTCCAAAAGAATGTCTGGTAAAGTTACATAAAAGTAAAAAAAAAATCGAGTGTCATGTTAATTCATATTAAAACTTCAATAGTATCATTAATAGAATACAAATTTTTTATATATTTTCCGATTAATTCTTTGTCAATAGTTTCTACTGGGTTCAATACAAGTTCTAATTTTTCCAAATTTTTCACCAAAAACAATGAATTTATTATATGACAAACATCAAAAGTTTGAACTATAATACCAATTTTCAACATTTTAAACTGGTTATGTTTTTGACAAATAAAATAATCAGATAATTGTTTAATTAATGTTGAAGAAAAATTTGAAACATTAATGTGTAATATTTGTGTATTGATGTTGTAAAAATTAAATTTTTGTACATGTTTTAGTAGTAAAAATTTACAGTTGAATTTGATGTTAGAAATATTTTTCATATTTTTCATAATAATTTTGTTAGCATTTAATTTTAATGGATTTTTTATAAAACAATTATTAAATTCCAAATAATTAATATCTAAAACAGTTTCAAACTCTTCAAAAATACATTGTTCAAATATATATTTGTTTGCTTTTAAATTATAATTGTTTAATTCATTCAAATTAACAAACCCCCTAATAATTAACTTATCAAATTTGAAACAATATTGTTGTTTTTGTGTAATGTCATCATCATCATCATCATCATCAATGATTAATGGAGAAGTTAAAATAACAGTTTTTGGTAAGAAGTGGTATAAATTAAAAATAACATTGGTTTCAAAAACTGTTTCCTTATTTGTTCTTAATTTAATTAATGCTGGTTCGATTTTTGTCCCAATTAAAATCAATTTTTTCAAATAACGTTTATAAGATGGGTTGAAAAAACGAAACATTTCTATTTGTGAACAACAGTGATTTTTCAAACTCAAATGTGTAACTATTAAACAATAATTTTTCCAAAAATCTGAGATATTTTCATTTTTTATTGTTACTAACTCTAAACAACAATCATCTTTATTTTCTGAAATTAACTTTCTTACATGTTTAGAACACAAACGAAGAATTTTTATTGTTTTAAAATCTGTAAATGATAAGATTTTCCAAAACAATTCCTTCGCATTATAAATTAAAAAATCAAACATCTTCCTTTTTTTTTTTAATAATTTTTTTTTTATTTATTTAATAAACATATCAATATTTTGTTTAATACTTTTTAAATCAATAAGTTCAGGCTCGATACTCTCATACTCTTTTAAAATAAAATTGTCGTTTCCATCATCTTCTTGTTCTTCATCATCATCATTATCATTTTTTAAAATAAAATTGTCATCATTATCAGTATCTTCTTCATCATCATCATCAGTATAATTATCTTCATCATCAGTTATGTCTTTATGCATAGTTCTTGTTTTTGGCTCTATATGTATTAATTCTTCTGATAGAAATTTTCGTTCAACACTTTCTTTTTGGGATACAAATTTTGATTTTGGTGATAGTAGCATTCGTTTTGTAGTAATCCATCCTGTTGCCTTTAGTAATTTAGTTGGGTCTAGTGGGTCTCTTTCCTCTAGTTGTATATCAAAAGTTTCAGAAAGTTTCATTCGCGGAAATAAATTAAAGTGTTGAATATAGTTTTCATTTATCATAATTTGATGGTGATGTTTTGTATTTATAAAAATTTTCTCATCTCGATTTTCCATCACTTTATCTATTGTTTTGTATTTATCTCTATAATACAAATCAAATATATTATTTCGATAAAGTACCTCTTTCCCATTAAATCTAAGTTCCATTAATATAACATTACAAGCTGCTATCATTAAAAGTACTAAATGATCATTAGTTGTTTTATCTTGAAATTCTGCTTTGTACTTTATTAGCTTGTTTAATTTGCGAAACCAATAAAAAACATCTTCGCTTTCATTCATATTTATTTTTATATATTTATTTTTTTAATACAATATAATTTTAAAACTAATTAATTATTTTTTTTTTAATAAAAATAAAAAAAAAAAGTTATGTCGTACGGTGATTTTAGAGTACCAACAAAAAGAGATACTTATGCAAGTAATGCTTATATTGAACATGATATACAGTTATTAGATTTTCCTGTTAATAGAGATTATTTGATTGATTGTTACGACAAATATAAAACCGGTGGAGTGTTTATTTATGGTGGTAAAAACATTAAGTTGCTTGAATTATTAAAAAACGAACCGTTGTGGTCATTCAAACATGATCAAAAAAAAAAGTGGTTAACAACATTAAATGGGGTAGATATTAGTAAATTTTGGAGTTCAAAAGATTTGGAAAACGCTATTACAATTTTTGGTGTTAATTATAGTGAATATAAACCAGAAGAAAATAATGATAAGGAGACATTGGATATTGAAGGTCCATATCATTTACTGGAAAATACCAGAGGAGCAATAAAAGGATCAATAAATATGATTAATACATCACATCCTGGATTAGAATTTTTAGGTATAAATAAGGATGAAGCTTTACCAACCAATCAAATTAAAAAGATTGAGTCTCTTGGTGAGAATTTGGAAGCTGGTGATATTGTAGAATTTTATGTACCATATTATAACCAAGACCATGATAATTTTGATCCTACGGACGAACAATTTTGGGAAAATACTTACAAATATACATTTCCTTATAATTTGAGAAACTCAAAAAAGTTAACGATCAGATATAGAAAAATTTATAGTGGAGAAGAAGAAGAAAGTTTTGATAAATTGAAACGCTTATATAAACAATACACATCTGATTTAACTCGTCCAGTGCCACCAGCTGCTCCTGTTTATACATTTAAAAAGGATAATATTAATGTTGTTGGTATTTTAAATGTACAAAGGGAAATTTTTAATTTCATCTTTGAAAGTAAGGCTTTAATTATTAAATTACACAGATACAAAATGGTTAAACGAATGGTTGTTCTTAAAGGTGGAAAATTTGGTGAATCTGTTACTTTTTCTGTTTTAATTTAAAATAAAAAGAACAATAATAATAAAAAAAAAATAATTATTTTTTATCATCATGTTATTTTTGTTGTTTTTTCTTACACTTTACAGTAGTTCCAAAATTGTAAGGTGGAAAGGTTATGAACTTTATGATTGTGATCTCGTTAATCAATACCTAATTGAGTGTGAAGTAAAAAAAGATAACATTGAATTTCCAACTCATATTAATTACCATCTACACCATGGAGAATTCGATAGTTCTGAAGTTTATACTCTAAAAAGGGGTCATACATTTATATTAAAAGATAATGATCAATACTTGGAATTTAAAATTATAAGAAGACCATTTGTAGATGAAATAGGTTGGATTCACGAACCTTCTATAAAATATGATGGATTCAAAGATTTGAAACAATACCTAACCGCATAAAAAAAAAAGAAAAAAAAAAAAAAAAAAAAAAAAAAAAAAAGATAAAAAAAAAAAAAAAAAAAAAAAAAAAAAAAAAAAAAAAAAAAAAAAAAAAAATATATATAGT